>Ga0136604_1000270_pt1 | contig 28318 bp, 30 predicted proteins | sample AntRauFillE10628_FD_104928 | JGI IMG/M metagenome (GOLD analysis project Ga0136604, IMG submission 104928) | Saline lake microbial communities from Rauer Islands, Antarctica - Metagenome Filla E10 #628 | ecosystem: Environmental > Aquatic > Non-marine Saline and Alkaline > Saline | place...
CCAACTCTGGCCTCGCCGATAGGCCCAACTCTGAGAGCTTCGCCAACGATCGCCCTCGCCCTAGAAAGAGAAACCTCTGCTTGATTAAGCTTTACAGGATCAAACTCAATGCTTACATGTCTTTCCCTAAAGCCTTGGTTCACGTTTACAACACCGGGGATGTCTAAGAGCTTTTGGGAAAAATTCTCGATGACAAGCCGATGCTCAGAACTTGACTCATCAAAGTTTTCTACTCCCAGCCAAAATAAAAAAATTTCATTCACTTGAGCGCGCTCAACCGTCATTGAAAGTATGGAATCTGGCAACTGACTTCGTACAGAGTTTAGCCTGGCCTGAATTGTTTCTGTTGCTTCCCCCATATTGTCATGTGAAGAATTAAAATAGTATTTGATGGAAGCCGAACCAGTTTGACTCTTTGACTCAACCCTTTCAACACCACGCAGACCACGGGTCGCCTCTTCAATGGGAAAAGTCACAAATTGTTCAATCTCTTTTGGACTCGCCCCTGGCAATAAAACGTTTACTTTAACAAGCTGCCACTGAAAAGGAGGAATTAGGTCACGCTGCATTGAAGAAAGCGATACGACTCCAGCGAGTACAATAAAAACACAAATAATATTAACGATAAAGGATCTTTGGATAAAAAACTGGATCAATTTATTCATAAAAGTTCCTTACATCGATTGAGAAGTGTAGGGCCCAGCATCGATAATTGAGCCTGCTCTTTTACCAACTGCTGGCGAAGCTCAACGGTGGAGATTCGGGCCTGTAAAAGACCCTTTCTAAACCGTGCAAAGTCTTCAAACTCTATTTTCCCAGTCTTAATTAAACCCATCGCTCGCTTAACTTGTTTCTGAGAGATTTCTATTTTGTCATAGGCCATATCGATTTGCTTAAGGAGCTCGCGACGATTTGTTCTTAGTTCGTGAACTTTCTCTAGGATCTCTCTTTTCGTTTGGCGGTGGTTAAGTTCAGCTTTCCTTTCAAGAATCATTGCCTTCGCTCTCATTGCGTCTCGGCTTTTATCAACCACTGGCCAGTCCATTTCGATAAAGATCTGAGCTGATTCCTCTTGGTAATCTGTAACCACGGAACCAATATTCACATCACCTTCTCGCCGTCCCAAGCTCACGCCAAGAGACACATCAGAGCGCTCCTCTTGTTGAACCTGCTGTGTGTTGAGCTGTGCCGCTTTGAATGCTTTTTCTTCTGCCATGACTTGGAAAGACTCTTCAAGGTCAAAATCATCTTCCTTTTCATCTAAAAAGCTTAATGGCAAAGATAATGCTGGATACTCTATATCCTCCACCTTCAGTTCTTCTTGTCCAAACTTTTGAGAGTAGTTTAAAAGGCCTAAGAAATTTTGGTCACGCCTTGCTAGAGACCTGGAGCTTAATTCTCTTGCATCAATTCGATCGGCCTGTGCCGAAAGCAAATCAATTTCTCTCATCAACCTTTTTTGAAAGGCCATGTCAGCAGCTCGAAGGGCCTTCTCTGAGATACCCTCCATTTCTTTAACAATCTTATAAGACTCGGCTGCCCCCCAGGCGTCAAGGTAAAGAGTAAGTCCATTTTGACATGATCTTGCTAATTGAACCTTTTCCTGAATCTTGAGTTCTTCTAATAAGAATTGCCGCTTTTTTTGTCGAGTAAAACTAAGCTTACCCAAAGGGTTTTTCCAAAGTGATTGAGACAGAGAAATATTGTATTCCTCGTCAATTGCCCCTAATGCCGGATTACTTTTTCCAATAAAGCGCCGACCTCGAAATTCGGCTTGCATCCCCCACTTTAAGTCCTGTGAGTACGTGCCGGTAAGACTATTTCTGTTCTCTTCAAAGTCCTGACCTGGAAACACAGGAAAGCTTGTATCCCGCTCACTTCGTTCGGCCCGAAAGTTGACACTGCTTTGATAAAAGTCTTCTGCTAATTGTAGGTTTTGCTGTCCGTCTTTAGAGTCTTCTATTTTTTGTTGAAAAGACTCATCAAATCGAAGGTATAGTTTCAGATAGTCTTGCAAACTCAACTTGGACTCAGCTGATAAGGAGGGCGCCACCACGAGAAGGAACATCAAAATCCCAAAACTCAGGCCATTGAGCCGCTTACTGATCATCTCGAACACTCCCGCAAGTTGCTTATCTAGAGATAAGAATTACCTAATGAGCGTCAAAAATAACAGGAAGAGGGCCTTATGTGGTAAAAACTTCAAGTGCCTAGAAGTCCTAACGTACTGATTTTTTTAGAAGCTCTAGGACCTCATCAATGCGCTCTCGTGCCAGATCGGGGTTATCTGAATTCAACCCTTCCTCAACACAATGATGCATATGACATTCTAGAATTTTGAGCTCTAAAGATTGTAAAGCTCCTCGGATGGCCCGGATTTGGCCAAGAATTGGAATGCAGTACTCTTGCTTCTCAATCATTTGGCCAACTCCACGAACCTGACCTTCAATGCGCTTGATGCGGTTAAGTTGAGATTTATGGTTAGCGCCGCCTTCTTTCATTTAAGGACTCCTCTAATTCTTAAGCTATTTGTGACAACACAAATGCTACTTGCTCCCATCGCCACACTGGCAAAAACTGGGGGCATCTGCCAACCAATCCATGGATAAAGCGCACCGGCCGCAAGAGGCACAAAGCTCACATTATAAACAAAGGAGAGAAAAAGATTTTGCTTGATAATTTTCATCGACTCAAAAGAAAGGTTTAAAAAGTCGTAGGCCTTTTCAATCTCACCTTTGACCAAGGTGACATCACTGGCCTCCATAGCAACATCACTTCCTGTCCCCATCGCAAGAGATAGATCAGCTTTAGAAAGAGCAAGAGCATCATTAACACCGTCTCCAATCATGGCGACACGCTTTCCTCTTTTTTGAATCTCTTCTATGTACCTGGCCTTATCTTCAGGCAGCGCTCGACTCACAATATGATCAATTTCAAGCTCCTGGCCCAGCTTCTTGGCCACTAACTCGTTATCCCCTGTAATCAACCAAGTTTCGATCCCTTGATCTCTAAATTTTTTAAGAGTTTCTTGCGCCTTAGGTTTGACCTGATCATTTAACACATAGGCGCCTAAAACTTCTGAATCTCTCGCGACATAGGCCAAAGAGCCAAGAATATCTTCACTCTCAATGACCTGATTCATTTCGGAGGTTTCGATTTTATTATTTTTAAGTAAGTCTTCACTGCCAATCAGATAATCATGACCCGCAATTGTGGCCTTAAGACCAAGACCCGGTACAATTTCAAAACTGTCAGGATCAACAATTTCAGCTTGAAGATCTTTACCAAAAGTCACAATCGCGCGAGATAAAGGATGCTCGGAGTACACTTCGATGGAAGTGACCTGGTCAATCAACTCTTGTTTTTGTTTTGCGTCCACCTTTTCTAGACATAAGAATTTTTCAACAAAAGGCTTTCCATAAGTGAGAGTTCCCGTCTTATCAAAGACGATAGCATCGATAAAACTTCCCTTTTCAATAACGTCCCCGCCAGAAATCAAAATCCCTTTCTGGCTGGCCCGTCCGGTGGCCACAATAACGGCGGTAGGAGTCGCCAGGCCTAGGGCGCAAGGACAAGCGATCACTAAAACAGCAATAAGTGATGAAAGAGCATGCGCCCATTTGGGTTCAGGTCCAAAAATAAACCATAAGGCAAATGTGACAATGGCCACGACGACAATAACAGGCACAAAAATGCCACTAATTTTATCTGCGTAGCGCTGTATGTCCGGTTTCGAAAGCTGGGCCTTTTCAACGAACTCAATAACCTGGGCCAGAAAAGTCTCATTGCCCACTTTCGTCGCGCGGATAATAAGGCTCCCATCAGAGTTAATTGTTCCGCCAAAAACATCGTCACCTTCACCTTTTTTAACGGGCAGTGGCTCTCCTGTCATCATTGATTCGTCGATACTGCTTAGACCTTTTTGAATCTTTCCATCAACAGGAACCTTCTCTCCTGGTCGGACTCTCAACCGGTCCCCTTTTTGGACGTCTTCAATTGGGACATTCTCTTCCTCGCCCTGGTCATTTATTCTCACGGCTTCTTTGGCCCCTATTTTAAATAGGGCATCCATAGCTGCTCGGGCTTTTTTTCTGGCCTGGGCCTCAAAGTACTGTCCTAGATAGACAAAGCAGATGATAAAACCGACAGCTTCAAAGTACACATTTTGGCTGAGTGATAAGCTTTGTGAAAAATCAAAAAAAATGGTGATAAAAGCCGAATAAAAATAAGCGGCTCCCGTGCCCAAACCAATCAGGGTGTTCATATTGGAATGGCCTTTTTTGACAAATATGATCACTGCCTGCCAGAAAGGTCGACCAATGAAAAGAAAAACAGGAGAGGCCAAGACAAATTGAATCCACCAATTAACCTGTTTATCGACTAGACCTTTACCTGGGCCCATGGCCATAAAAAAAAGCAGTAACGACATGGTAAGAGCAAACCAAAACTTCCTAATACTTGAAGTCCTTTCATCCTCTTTTTTCTGTTGATTCGCTTCCTGGTCACTAGAAGACTCAGTTTTATCGTGAAGTTTAAAACCAAGCTCGGACACTTCACGTTTGAGCTTGTCCTCTAGGCCGTCTTCCATTTCAAATTGAGCGGACTCCGTCGCAAAATTCACCGTGGCCTTTTTGATCCCTGGGATTTTGCGAGTTTGATTTTCGATACTGGCCGCGCAACTCGCACAACTCATACCTTCCACTTTAAAACTTTGTGTAAGCATTAAGCCTCCGAAGATTCCATTTTGTCGACTTTAAAGCCTGACTGCTCAATTTTCTTTTTGAAAACCATCGCTGATGAAGCCGAAGGATCGAACTCGATATTTACGCTTCTGCTTGGGACATCAATCGAGAGCTCGAACTTTTGGTCAAGCTCGTTTAATGAATCAGTAATTTTCTTTACACAGCTTTGGCAGTGCATGTCTTCAACGTTAAATTTAACTTTTTTGGCCATTATTGACTCCTATGAGATTAAGTTTATTTGTTGCGACTTTATACCCCCAAGGGGTATCATTGCAAGGGCCAAATCTATTTGTCGAAGTTATGCTGGGCCTTTGAATGTCGATAGAGACGTAGATATTGAGGTTTTTATGAATTATATTTTTTTTATTCTCACAACTCTTTTTGTTTCACAAGCGTGCTCTAGATTCACTAAGATAAACATTCCAAGCTGCCCAAAACTAAATGAAAATAACCATTGCTATGCAGCGCTCACACAGATCGCGCCGACCCAGATGAATATAGGGCTACTTCCAATTGAACATAGGACATCTAAAATTTTGAAAGAGTCCCGACAAAATGAGCTTAATAAGTACATTGATAAACGAAAAACGCGAGCAATCAAAGGTCCTGATGGCAAATACTACATCCTAGATCGTCATCATCTCGCAGCTTCACTTTACTACTCACCTATCAGCTACCAGCAGAAAAAAATTTTAGTTGACCAGATTGATGATCAGTCAGCAAAAGATAGAACTGAATTTCTTAATTGGATGGATGAAAACAATTACCTCTATCTCAAAAATAACGGTAAAAAGATGTCCCCAGAAGATTTACCGAGAGAAGTATCCGAGCTTACAAATGACTCTTATAGAGGTCTCATCTGGTTGGCCATTCGAACAAACACTATCAAAAAGCCCAAAGACGCCGCCAACTACTTCGAGTTCAGTTTAGCGGAACAAATCCGTAAAGAGATTGATCTCTCAAGAGTAAGACCTAGAGTACGTGAAGACTATCTTCCCTATCTCAAAGAAGTTAAGAAAATTCTTTCTCCCTAGCCAGTGGTCATCATACCGCAAGAGATACCTGTTACAGTTTCGCGCAGGAGGCTTAGGTTCTCTCTTTCAAGGGCCTCTAGTTGGATCAAGTTAAGTGGATGAATCATGCTTGAACGATAAAGGATGCTCTCCCCTAGCCAAGGTCTGAACCAAACTCGATTTTTTTCACCAGATAACGATTCAACAAAGTCATGAGTTAAGCTCAGTTCTTTACGAAATTCGGTATATACTTCCTTTACCTGGGCCGCAGAAAGTGTAGAAGACTCTAGGTAAATCCTCCAAATAGGTAGCTCAACCTTGGATAGTGTGAATCCTAGTACTTTAACATATGAACGAAGCATAGAGCTTTCATCATAAGCTTGCTTTAGGGCCCACTTCGCCTCGCTACTCATTTCATTAAAGGAGCTTCCAACACCCCACCAAGTGGGGAATAGCGTCCTTGTCTGTGTCCAACACAGAATCCAAGGTATCGCTCGCAGTTTGCGGTCTTCAAGACCAGATGTTCTTTTTGTTGGCCTGGAACCAATTTTGAGGTGGCGTAGAAAACTATAAGGGGTGGCCTTTGCTATGACCTCAAAAAATTCATCCGATTGAATCTTTTCTGAGTACTTCGCTCTAATGTCATCAGAGAATTTTTTCAAAACTTTATTAGTTGTAGCATTTGACATCCGAATACGTGGCCTCATCAATTGATCAGTGATGATTTCAACCTGGCGACGAAGGATATCCTCATGAGCAAAGGTTCTTGAAACCATCTCACCTTGAATTGTGGCCTTGTACGTATTCACCGCATTTTTTGGCCACCATTGGGTTTGCTCGCGAACAGACCCTCCTCCTCGTTCAATACTTCCACCTGAACCATGAAAATATACGGGAGTAAGTCCTTCTTTTGTTAAAAACTTATCCATTTCAAAGAGAGATTTTGAGATTAAATAACGACTCGTAAAAACGCCGTTTTCTTTTGAGGAGTCAGAATAGCCGAGCATCACTTCGAAACGGCCACTCCAAAGTTGCTTGTGACAGTTTTTTAGAGTTTGTTCTTTTTCAAACGTCTCTTTGAGAATCTGGATACTATTAGACAAGGCCTTCTCATTTTCAAAAAGAGGGACTACCGGGATAATCATATTCCCTAGATGTTTCCGTGCCAATTTAAGGCCATTTCTAAAATCATTGGAGCTTTCGACCATACTTAAAACGAAACCCCTCACATACCAACGCGACTCGAAGCCATGAGCAACTTTTCTTAAAGTCATTAGCATTTTACTTATAGGCTTTTTGGGATCTTTTAAAGCTAAGGCCACATCTTCACTATCTTCTCTAATCTCAAGAGGAAGCACTAAAGCTGGAAAAATCCAGTTTAGATCGACAATAAAGCGAAGGTCAGGGTTTTCAGCACCAACGAGGTGAGCATAGAGTTTATGAAATTTATCAATTTTTTGATAAAATCCTTTCGCGACTCGACCATCTCCTGCGCCAAGTTTTTGTAGATGCTTCACATTTGTCATGAGCACATCGTAAGATTTAATTAATTGTTTCGTTTCAGATCGATTTTCTCCTAGGAGTAAAACGAGATCGCGCACTTTGGATAACCGATTGGTGACAATGTCTAGAATCATCTTGCGAGAAAGCTGTAGACTTTCTACCATCGTTTTTTCATTCACTCCTGGATGACCGTCTTTATCACCTCCGACCCATGCTCTAAAGTGAACAGTGATACCTTGGCGTTTGAGCTCTACAATTTCATTTAAAATACTTTCTCTTAGAACGGTTGAAAAAATACTATCAGCTTCATCTCTGACTGAAGGCTTATCAGATCTTGCCATAGGGATTTTAAGGGCCATACGAAGAAAATGCTGCATCTGAAGCACATGGTCACTGCTTTCCCCATGATGTAAAACCTCGAGAAGAATTTCTTGTATATAACGAAAGACTTGCAAAATTTCAGGTGAACGCGCTTCAGTTGGATGAGCTGTTAAAACATAGATGATTGCGTAGGGCTTTTTCTTAAATGTTTCTTTTTGTCTTCCATGTAAACGATAAGTTCTATAACTCGTCTCACATGCATTAATCAGCTCTAGCATTAAAGAATAGGCATGAGCGATTTGATAGAGTTGGCCATCATCAAGCTTTTTTATTTTTTTTTGGGCCTCTGTCAGTTTTACATGGGCCTTCTGCTCACTAAGGCGGCGCATTGACTTCATCTCTTTTCTTAAGGCCTCAATTTTTGCGAAGGTCTCTTTGCCATACTCGTCCAAAATGGCCTTGCCCAATAGACTCACAGACCAGGAGACGAGATGCTGAAGTTGTTCAGGCAACGTTTTTTGCATATGGCTAACCTTTTATATTGAAAACATAAGTGATCATTAGGTTAACGGTCTTTTAGGGAGATGAAAACTCCAAAACGTCATCGGCCAAAAAGGCGACGCCCCACTCCCGAACCTGGATCTCAGATCCTCTACGTTTCTTAGACACAGGGGGTTCTATAGGTTTTTGCGGTGAAGGTGGAAAACTTAACGTCTCTTTATCAGGAACTAACTGCACAACAAAAAGAACTCTATTTAAAGAAATCGAATACTCTTTTGAAACAAGGTTTAATTTCGCGACCTTACTAAGCTCTTTATTAAATTGTGGATAAATACAATAACGATTAGCATAAGGAATTTTTTGAGACCAATGTACACGGAAATCTTCTTTTGATTTGTCACTGTGGCCTAGTTCTTCAATAATCTGAATCATTTTTGGAATTAGTTTCTCACCATCCATACATTCTCCCATAAGGTACTGGGATTGAGTATGATCAAAACGAAAATCATAGAAGAGGTAGTCATAGATGGCCTCATTAACTTTTAGCCCTCCATTTTTTTTGATTTGAACATCTAATGCTTGAGTCATATTCGGTGTAGAGACCAGGTGCTGGGACTTTTTTGGAAAGCTCAACTCTACTTGCAACTCTGCATTTTCTGGACCTTGAATATAGACATTTGGTTTTGCGGCAAAGGCCGCTCCTCCCTGACTTCCACCAGGATAAGGTCTAGGATTCATCCCATAACGTTGCCAAGCTCCAGGATAATAAAAATTTGGATAACGTTGATGTCCTTGCTGTGCCCACCAGGGCATCCTCGGTGCAGGTCTAAACATTGGGAAGTAAGGATTTGGTCTTGTACCAATGAAAGGATTTCCCCCGCAATGAACACAATCAGGCCCTGTCGGCTGAGTTTGAGAGCACGATCCCGATTGAAAACTTTGCTGACCAGAATTTCGGGCCTGGCAACTGTTAGAGTAGGTCCTTCCATCCGCTCCACAGACGGGAGAATAATTCATAGGGCATGCACCTGGCTCAAAACCAGGAGGAGCTGGCATACTTAAGGCCCAGAGCTTAAGAGATAAAAAAAGGTAGAATATCAAATAAACATAAAGTCTGTTCATTTCTCTACCCTTATATTGAGTTTAAAATTATCACCTTTACTTATTTTTATCTCTTCAAAAATACTTTCACAGCCTTGAGCTGTACTTGCCCAAACCTGGTATTGGCCTGGTGATACAGAAAAAGCAAAACTTCCCTTATTAGGAACTAAGGTGTGAAGAAGTAGCTCTTCTCCCAAACTTTTTGTTTTGTGAGAGAGCCATATCATGGCCTTATCTTGGCAGTTTTCAGTCAGCTCAACACTTCCATGAATCAACTCTTGTGCTTTTGTCACCCGAAAAAGTGGGACTAAAATCAAGATACAAAAAAATAAGATGTAACGTTTCGATGAAAAGCGGTCCATGCTTAATCTCCTCTATAAAAGACTTATCGTAAGAACAAAAAGGCTTGTTGAGAGATTTTTTAAGTTTTATTGAGAAGCCAAATAAAATAGGCGACATAAAAGCTCAACAGTACTGCCCCTTCTGCGCGGCTTACTCTTCTACCAGAATAGAAAAAGGGACCACAAATAAGTGCCGAAAGTAGCATGACGACTAAGTCTATTTGAAAAGCTCCGAAACCAAAGGGGCCAGAAAGAACGAGGGTGCCACCTAAAGCGGCGGACAAGTTAAAGATATTACTGCCAATAATATTACCTAAAACTAACGAGCGCTCTTTTTTAATGGCCGCAAGAACCGATGTGAAAACTTCGGGTAGTGACGTTCCAATAGCAACGATACTCAGGCCAATGACAGACTCACTTATACCTGCCAGTTTTGCTATCCAAACAGCTCCCTGAATAAAAAAACCTGTTCCACCAACAAGAAAGCTGATCCCAAGAAGTAAAAACACTAAAGCTTTGGGCAAAGGTACAATTGGCCCCAGAGAGAGAGACGATTCAACGTCAGAGTCATCAGAAGAGCGAACAGTGTAAATACAGAAGGCCACAAAGCTCATAAGTAAGGCGATTCCTAGAAGCTGTAAGCTGATACCAAGGTAGACTCCGAAGAATGTAAAAAGACTCAAGATCATCATTAAAGGCAATGACTTTTTGAGAAGCTCTCGATTTACAGCCAACGGCGTTATCATGGCCGACAAACCTAAAACAAACAAAATATTAAAGATATTGCTCCCTAAAACGTTGCCTGCCGCTATTTCGGGTCTTCCTTGAAAAGCGGCCATATAGCTTGATGAGAGCTCGGGCAAAGAAGTCCCGTAACCTATGACAATAACGCCTATCGTTGTCGTAGAAAGGCCAAATCTCTGCCCGAGAGACTTTCCTGCTCTAATCAGAAGCTCACTACCGAGAGATAGTAATATAAGACCAATTAATCCAACTATAAGGTTAAACATTTGTAAGACCTCTCTTAACCTAAGCTTAAATAAAGCTTATAATAATATCTATGGACTTAAATTATGAGAAAATCAATCTCCACGACTACATTACATCAGACACAAAAAATAGTTTTGAAGGCCATAACTTCCCCGCCCATTCTGTTATCTACAAAGAAGGTGAACATCCTAGTGGAATATTTTTTATCACGGATGGTCTCGTTGGGCTTACCTATCAATCTAAAAATGGGGCGGAAAGTTTGCTGCGCATTTTTACTTCCCAAAGCTTCTTAGGTCACCGCTCTCTTTTTTCAAATGAGCCCTACCATGCCACCGCCACGACACTTCATGAAACGAGGGCCTTGTTTATTCCAAAAGAGAAAGCGATGGAAATGTTGCTCTCAAACAAAGAGCTTATGGTCGCCTTCATTAAGCTCCTGAGTCGTGACCTTAAAAACTCTGAAATACGATTCCGAGATATGATAGGCAAGAGAGTCGAATCCCGAGTTATCGAGGCTTTATTCTATTTGAAAAAAAGGCATCCTGATTATGTCTGGACACGCCGTGAAATCGGTGAATTTTGCGGAGCTAAAACCGAAACAGTTTCCCGCGTTTTAACAAAACTTGAAAAAGAAGGTCATATTATTAAGGAAGGTCGAAAAGTTCACTTTCGAGACGAAGAAAAGTTTTTAAATCTTTTTTCTGACAACAATGAAGAAAGTTAAGCTATTTCTCTTATGTGCTCTCATCGCAAGCTGTGCACATTCCAAGAGTTCCTCTCCATCAAAACTTTTCGATTTCAAAACTGATGTCTGCACGCTTTTCCCCGATCACTCGGAAAGTGATCCCAATCAAGATTGGTCTCACTGCTGTGTCGCTCACGACATCGAATACTGGCTAGGCGGCCCCAAGAAAAGAAAGGAGGCCGCCGATCAAGAACTCAAGTCCTGTGTTGTAAAAACTGGCGCTTCCCAAGCCGGGGATCTCATGTACACAGGGGTTAATGTCGGAGGCACACCATACTTGCAAACACCTTGGGCGTGGGCCTATGGTTGGCGCTCAAAATCAAGCTATTCTCGATTTAACAATCGTCAATTACAGATGATTTCTCATAAGATTGATTCTGTTTTCGACGTTATAAATTCTTATAAAAAGAGCTGGTCTCCAGAACAATTTCACTATGTTCAAAAGCGTCTGAGACAAATCAAAGATGATCTATCTCTTTCAACCACTCACGACTTCGATTCCAAGGATTACAACGAGTAGGAGAAGGTAGAAAATGGATACGGTTCAGATGATTCGGGTCTAGATTATTTGTATCTAGATATCCTTCAATAAGTCGCTTAATCCCTGCTTTGTAGCGGCAAGTAAAATATAAAGGCGTATTTTCAAATACCTTTTTCTCACGTGCGCTTAGACTTTTGAATTCAACACGAGATGCTTTATGGCATTTAAATAATAAGTCATCAGAAGAATCTTTCATCTCTGCTTGAGTGGCCTCAATTTGGCCGACAAGGTTAAAGATCCCGATACGATGTTTTTCAAGAAAGGCCTTCTTTTGTTTTATACTCTTAAGTTCAAAGGGAATATCTCCTTCAAATGTAAAATTTAGAATTCTCCAAAAATGATTTACGTTATTGTGATAATAAAAAACATCACTAGGCTCCACTCCGTCGATCCTTCTGGCATGGCTTGTTACCATCGTCCCGAACATGATTATACGGGGCTTTTGTTTTGGAATGTAGTTTTTAAGAATGTCCTCTATCAAAATCATAGAAAATAAATCAGAGAAACCCCCATCGAGTAGCGATGCTCGTGAGAACGATAAGTATAGTTCGCTTCTTTTTTAAATGCCGGTGATGTCCACCATTCTTGTCGATTATACCTGGCAAAGGGACCCATCACTATATTAGAAAAGCCCCTATACAATGCTCCCAGGTAAACACCCCAACGATAAAGACTCGCGACATCATTTCCTAATAAACTGTAGGCCTCATAACGTAAGTAAGTTGTCCAAAGTGGAGTCGCGGTCCATGTTATGCCCGGTCTAATCCGAAGAAAATTGTTCTCACGAGTTATACGCCTCTCTAAATGTACCCTCAGTTCACTTCCTAAATTATCAGAGAGAATCCATTTTTTTTGAACAAATCCACCTAAATGAGTCTCTCTCTCGCCATCGAGATCTCTCCACTGAAACTTACCATTGATTTTTTGCCAATCACTAAAATGCTTTTCTTCAAAAGCTCTGGTGGCATAGAGCCCGACTTTATAATTATTTTCGAATGAAAAACGGCTAGAAAAAGTGAATTCTTGGAAGTTCTCTTGTCCAATGGGCGCCCACCGATACTTAAGAACATGCTCCCACTTATTTTTCTTATAAAAAAGATGAGCGTCTATCGCAGGGTCTACTTCTGTCTCTACGGAAGGAGTCTTCTGCGCTTCAACCTCATTAAAAAAGCTTAAAAGAATTACACTTTTAATCAAAATCCATTTCAAGTGGCGACGCATAAGCTTCCTCTATACTAACTCGGTTCTCTAGTTCTCCGGCCTCGGGGTCATTGTTCCAATTGAGCTTACTCGTCCAGGGAAGAAATTTAGGCGGAGAAATTTCTCCATCCGAACTAACCTGAATCCCTTCATTGGCCTTCACGACAATTCCTTTTTTAGACTTTGCAGAAAGACTTTCAACTAGCCCCGTTCTTACACACATCCAGATGTCGTTTTCTCTTCCTTCGCCTTCACCATAGGCAATGAAAAACTCTGTTCCACGAACTGCAAAGGAAGTTGACTTGGTCCTGACCCTCATCTTTTCACTTCCATCCTCATTTTTGGGAGTAAAGAAAAAAGCCGCTCCGCGAGCGAGGGAGTAAAGACTGAAATCTTTTTGTTCTTCGCCCTCTTGGCCCTCTTGAAGCGTTGTCACTTCAAAAAGAGTCCCTCCTTCCAATTTTACCGTACTACCATCAGTTTCTTTTAAAACAACAAGCCCGTTTTCTTGTACTTGAATTCGGGCACCTACGCCTATGCTATCGCCCTTATTAAGAAGCCGGGGCTTTTTATTTTCATTTTTTACGATCACTGAGCCTTTAACAAAAATAACATCGATCTGTTGAGCCTGAGCTATTCCTAGAGAAAAAGTCATTATGGCGATTAAAAATATTGTTCTCAGAAAATCGTCTCCTCGCTTACTTACGCTACATTTTTATGTATAGATACTAACACTAGAACTTAGGAACTCACAATGGCCTAGATAACTCTTGGAAGTTCAGTCCAACCAGAGAGATATCGAGGAGAGCGCTTATCATGACGAACGGCCCATGATTTTTTGGCCCCTCCACAGGCAAAGGAGCGTAATGTGCCTTCTCCATCTCGAGCATTCACTTGATCCATTTTCTTCATGAGCAAAACGTCACAAGCTTGGTCACCCTCATCAAAAAAGGTGAGCTGCGTTTGATCCTCATCGCAAAGATCGTAAAGGCCGATACCCGCTTTAGCATAAGCCGGACCGGCTTCAAAATGTTGTTCTAAAGCAAGCCAAGCTGCATGAATGATCTTTCGAGTATCTTGGGTCGCGCTTTCAAGCTTTATAAATCCCTCTTTTTGTACAAAGGGTCCGTTGTGAAAAGGGCTGGTCCTAAAATGGACTCCGACATAAGAACAGGAACTTTTTTGAAGCCGCAGCTTTTGGCATGCCTTGGAGCAAAAGTCTGCCACAGCTTCTTTTAACTCATCTAAGGTTGTGAGAGGTTTACTAAAAGAGCGGCTAGAAGTTATATTTTTCTTCTTGGATGTTTGAAGCTCTATAGGAAAACAGCTCAGACCTTTAAGTTCATCCTGAATCATGCGCCCGACTTTGGTCAACATCTTTTGAATTTTATGATAATTACTTTCGTGCTTGAGCTGCCAAGCTGTATAAATCCCTGCATTCTTTAGTTTCAATGAAGATTTTCGGCCTACTCCCCACAAGTCTTCTACGGGGAATTCTTTAAGTGCAATTTCTTCACGCTCTTCACTATCCAGAACACTTATCCCTTTAAATTTTCCGGCTATCTTCTTTTTGGCGCGAGCATTAGCAAGCTTCGCTAATACTTTTGTCCGCGCGATGCCAATACTCACGGGAACACCAACTTCCTGAAAGATACGCGCCCGAAGCTCTATCGCCCACCCCTCAAGTTGTCCCGTCTCCATGTGATCAATTTCGATAAAAGCCTCATCGATGGAGTAAACCTCGACACGATTAGAAATTTCTTTCAGCATCCCCGTTACTCGTGAAGATATATTTGTGTACAAAGAGAAATTTGCTGAAAATACCTGCACATCATTTTTTTCGCACAGTTCTTTAACTTGAAAATAGGGCTGCCCCATTTTTACGCCCAAAGCTTTAAGCTCTCTCGTACGAGAGATAAAGCAACCGTCATTATTAGACAGAACGCCTACGGGCTTGAACCAAATATCGGGTCTAAATAAGCGCTCACAACTACAAAAAAAAGCATTACAATCAACGAGGACGATCATAATCACCTACAGCCGCAAGGACCGAACAATTCCAGTAACAACACCCCAGACCACAAGCTCTTGCTCATCTTCAAAATAAATAGAGGAGAATTTGGAATTTTCAGAAAGAAGCTCTATTCCTGAAGGCCTCAAAATTAAGCGCTTACAAATTAATTCCCCCTCATAAACAGCAACCACGATTTGGTTATTTACAGGTTTTACTGAACGATCCACGATTAAAACATCCTGGGCATGGATCAAAGGCAGCATGGACTCTCCACTGGCCCTTAAGAAGAAAGTCGACTTGGGATTTTTTACGAAATGTTCGTCCAATGACTGAACAGACTCAGCGTGATCTTCCATGACACCAAAAAGGCCACATTCAGCTGATGCTGTTGGTACGAAGTCTTCACTTTCCATCTTCATGATTTTCCTCTTCCCTTTATTAAGCAGCATCGATACAACATCACCTTATTCTAACTTACGTCAAACTTACGCAAAAGGGCCAATTTTTTCCGGATAACTGAATTAACTTTAAACGCGCAGTGTCCTCACTATCTCCTTGTCTTAAAAAGAAATATTTGCTTTTCTAGTAGTGATACTTCCCATTAAATTTAAGCGTTCAACGTCACGGATTACGTTATGACCTACCTTCTTCTTTGCGTCCCTCTTTTATGCCTTGCCCTGCTCTTTTTTGCGCAGCCTCTCGTGGGAACAACTGCTGGGACATGGGCGATTGATTGGGTTAAGGCCTTAGAACTCACGATCTCGTTCGAGTTCAACCCCTTGGCCAACCTCTTCGCTCTTGTCATCGCCTTCATCGGCTTTTGGGTCTATTTCTACGGTATTCAGTACATGAAGAAATATGAGGGCACAGGACGCTTTTGGTTTTTCTTAAGTGCTTTTATGATCTCCATGCTTGGGCTCGTGATGGCCGACAACTTAATCGCTATCTTTGTTTTCTGGGAGTTCACAAGTATTTGCTCTTATTTTCTTATTGGTTTTTTTCACGAAAAAGAGGAATCACGAGACAGTGCGCTTATGGCCCTTCTTGTGACAGGACTAGGCGGTATTGTTCTTTTAGGTGGCTTCATTATTATTGGAGTCGCCGGTGGTGGGTATGACATCTCAACCCTCATGGCCAATCAAGATCGCCTACTTGCTCACCCACATGCTCAAATAGGCTTAATTCTAGTTTTTATTGGTGCAGCTACAAAATCGGCTCAATTCCCTTTTCATTTCTGGCTCCCCAATGCCATGGCCGCCCCCGCTCCTGTCAGCTCATTCCTTCACTCGGCTACAATGGTCAAGGCCGGTGTTTTCCTCATGGCCAGACTCTTTCCCCTTCTTTCAGACCTTCCGCTTTGGACTCCACTGCTCTCCATCGTTGGTGGCCTGACTTTTGTCTGGGGTGGCTTTATTGCGATTACTGAATATGACCTCAAAAGTATCCTTGCTCATACGACGATTAGTGCCTTAGGTTTTTTAATTATGCTTTTAGGTCTTGGAGACGATTACTCACTAAAAGCCTTTTGCCTCTTTTTCTTGGCCCATGCTTTTTATAAGGCCCCACTTTTTATGGCGGCGGGTATTATCGAAAAAAGATATGGAACACGAGATATACGAGAACTCGGACAAGGATTAAAAGATGACTGGACTCTGAGTCTGGCCATGATGATAGCGGCCATCTCCATGATGGGCCTACCACCGGCCGTAGGTTTTTTAGCAAAAGAAGCTGGCATAGAAGGTGTGCTTTCTCACCCGATGGCCTTAACCACCATCGTTATTGGCGCAGTTGTTAATTTTGTCGCGGCCCTAAAGATTTGCCAAGGTGTACTTTTTGGAAAGACTAAAAAGGAAAAAGTCTACGAGCCAGGACTTTTGATTTCGATCGGTCCGTTTGTTCTCGCCACAACGGGTCTTCTACTTGGTGTTCTCACATTTGTTTATGAAGATCTTCTTGTTGCGCAAGTCCTTGCTTACTTTACGGGTGTTGAGCACAACATTCACCTCGCTCTTTGGCATGGCCTCAACGCACCTCTAGCGGTCAGTGCCGTGGCCATCACTTTAGGCCTTCTAACTTTTAAGTTTCTTGGTGCTAGTGAAGCGCTTGTCAAAATGGTTCGAAAGCTCGACTTCATTGCCCCTTCGAGATTCTACTCTTATATCTTAAACGGAACCTTAAAGCTTGCCGCTCTTTTCACTGATAATTACCAATCTGGTTATCTAAGACGTTATCAAATGATTATCATGATTGCGGCCAGCGGACTTATGGCCTCCTCAATAATCCAGTTCACGCCACAATTTCTTGAATTGCGGATTGAATTTCATATCGTCGATGTATTTCTCGGCTCGATTATAATCTTTGCGGCTTGCGCCTCACTCATTACGGAAACAAAAATTTGGGTTATTGCTCTTTTAGGGATTGTTGGCATCAACGTTGTACTCTTCTTTGTTATCTACGGCGCACCTGATTTGGCCCTCACTCAACTACTTGTTGAGATTTTCACGCTGGCCATCTTTGTTTTTGCGCTAAATAAATTGCCAGAAATAAAGACGATCACTCCCGCATTCTTGCGCTCCAGAGATGTCGCCATTTCAGTATTTGCTGGCATACTTTTTTCTTTTCTCACTTATCTCAGTTTTACGACAAATATTCAGGACACATATTCTTCTTATTTTGCTGAAAATAGCTATATCTTGGCGCATGGTAAGAATATCGTGAATGTCATTCTCGTGGATTTTAGGGGCTTTGACACCCTTGGTGAAATAGCCGTGCTACTCATGGCCTCTATTGGTGTTTATATTTTACTTAAGAAAAACAAAGGGGCCAAAGACCATGAATAATGTCATTTTAAGAGCTTCTCTTCCCATTGTTCTACCTTTAATCACGATTTTTTCACTCGTAATCCTTTTGAAGGGACATAACGAACCAGGCGGCGGCTTTATCGGCGGACTTTTGGCCAGCGTTGCTTGGGCCGTCTATGCGATAGGAACAGGTAAGAAGACATTTTTCATGAACCTCAATGCCTTACTTGCCATAGGTTTTTTAATCTCATTAACAAGTGCAGGCTACAGCGTTTTTATGGATGTCCCTTTCATGACAAGTCATTGGGGTGGTCCAGCTTTTTACTTACCAACGATTGGTAAGGTGAAGCTCTCATCCGTTTTCTTTTTTGACTTGGGTGTTTACGTCGTCGTTTTTGCGGGTGCTGCTAGAATGCTGCGCTCATTTATGGAGTAATTGTGGAACTGTTTTGGTCTTTAGTTATAGGTGTTCTTTTTGCGGCTGCAATCTACAACATTCTTCGTAGAAGCCTTACAAAAAATTTGTTTGGTTTTCTATTACTCTCTCATGCTGTGAACCTTCTGATATTCACATCTGGTGGTTATAAAAGAGGTGCCGTCCCATTTATCAAAGGTGACTCTATTGATCCTTCCGCTATAACTGACCCGCTTCCACAGGCCTTAATTCTAACCGCAATTGTCATCGGATTTGCTGTGGTGGCTTTTGTGATCGCTTTGTTACAAGTCTTTTACGCTTCTCGAAAAACTGATGATGTCGATGACTTCACTCGGGAGGAAGTTGCATGAATTTAGTTGTTGCTCCTTTTGCGATCTCACTCGCTGCTGCTGCTTTGACACTTCTTCTGACCGAAAAGTCAGGCCTTCAAAAAGCTCTTTCTTTTCTCATGAGCTTGCTTACTTTTGTGGCCAGTATGGCCTTAGTCGCATTTGTTTATCAAAACGGTACTCAAACGCTCAACGTAGGCAGCTGGCCTGCGCCGTATGGTATTACTTTGGTCGCAGACCCATTTTCTGCCATCATGGTTGGAATTACGGGACTAATCACGTTGGCCGCTTCTCTTTACACTTTCGGAGGAATGAAGCTCGAAGGGGATTTTAAATTCTTCCCTCCCCTTTTCCATTTTATGATGGCGGGGGTCTTTGGATCATTCCTAACAGGTGACCTTTTTAACCTTTTCGTTTGCTTTGAACTTCTGCTGTTGGCTTCATTCGTTCTCATGGTTATGGGGAAAGAAAAGGCACAGCTAGAAGGTGGCCTAAAGTACATACTTATTAATCTCGTCTCCTCCGCTTTTTTCTTGAGCGCGCTAGGTCTTCTTTACGGAAAAGTAGGCGCCCTCAACATGGCAGAGATCGCTTTAAGACTTCAGAACTCTCCCGACCCTCAAGTTGTTATGATCACGGGAACGCTTTTCTTAATCAGTTTTTCAATTAAGGCCGCTCTTTTTCCTTTCAACTTTTGGCTTCCCTCGAGTTACCACCACTGTCACCCGCTGATTTCAGGTATCTTTGCAGGACTTCTCACAAAAGTAGGTATCTACGCTCTTATGAGAATTTTCCCGCTCATCTTAATACATGAGCTGGCTTATTTTAAAGGACTCTTACTTGTCATCGCTGGTCTTACGATGGTGACAGGCGTTTTGAGCGCGGCCACAGAATACAATACGCGACGGATTCTTTCATTTCATATTATTAGTCAGCTTGGCTATATCGCGCTTGGTGTCGCAATATTTACACCATTCAGTATTGCCGCTACCATTTTTTACTTCATTCACCACATCATAACCAAGACAAACCTTTTTTTTAGCGCCGGACTTCTGCATCTTATTTTCGGTCACGACAAGATTAAACTCATGGGTGGGCTCTATAAAAGATCGCTACCAATTTCAATTATCTTTGCTCTCTCCGCTTTTTCTCTTGCCGGAATGCCACCCCTATCTGGCTTTTTTGGAAAGTTTTTTATTCTCAAAGCAGCCTACCTAGACGGTCAATGGGTCCTTATGTTTACAGGGATAGCGGTTGGTGCTCTGACTCTCTTCTCTATGATCAAAATTTGGAACCAAGCTTTCTGGAAGGCCTTACCTGAAGGAGAGAAAGAACCTGAAATAAAAGTCGGAGTCGGTCCGATGTTAAGCGCCACTCTTTTGGCCATTAGTATTGTTCTTATCGGTATATTTGCCGGACCACTTTTTGATTTTGCCATTAAGGCAGGAGATCAAATTGTCGATCCTGCCGCTTACATCCAAGCGGTCCTTGGAGTTGTCTTATGATGCGACCTTTTAAACTTATAGGCTTACTTTTTCAATACCTCTATGCGCTCATCGAATCCAATCTCATTGTCGCGGCTGACGTTATTAGCCCCGGTGAAAATAGTAATCCTGAGTTCTTAGAAATTGATCTTGAGAGTAATATTAAAAATTTTCATATATTTGTTCTCACTTCAATGATCACAATGACCCCGGGAACACTGAGTTTACGAGTCAGTGATGATAAAACCAAGTTACTGATCCACTCACTGTACAGTGATGATCCCAAACACATCATCGCTTCTATCAAGAAATGGGAACGCACAATTGTGGAGGTATTCTAATGTCTAGTTTTTATGCAACCCTCTTAGGGCTCACTATAATTGCCTTGTCCATGGGCTTCATCTCTTTTATGAAACAAACAAAGCTCTCACACCGCGTTGTCGCTATCGACTTTATGGGACTTGTAAGCGCGTCAGTTATGGGAATTTATTGTGTCATGGTAAATGACCCCATTTATCTCGATATTATTATTGTCTGGGCCCTCGTGAACTTTTTAGGAACCGTCGCCTTCTCAATTTATTTACAACAAGAAAACGCTAGAAATAAGGAACAAAAATCATGAGTGAAGTCATCACAGCAGTTTTTTTAACACTTGGTGTGGTCTGGATTTTTTTAGCAGCGACTGGCCTTCTCAAGTTTAAGGATTTTTTTTACAAGGTTCATATTGTGACTAAAGGCCCGAGTCTTGGAATCCTTTTTATTCTCATTGGACTATCTGCTCGTTTTGGAGACCCCACAACTATTATCAAATGCTTGACTATTGCGGCCTTTGTTTTTATTACTGTTCCTATTGGCTCAAGTCTTTTGGCGTTGGCAGAGTACGAGAACTCAGAAGAAGCTAGTCCAAAGACTCAAGAAAATTAGTGTATAAGCTCCTAATAATCCAAGGTTTTGCCTTTTTTTCACCACTTGCAGCGTATTTCACTATTCTTTTAAATTTTGAACTGGTATATGATGGATTCTTGAGTAACTAGTCGCTTCAGAGTGTCCGATGGTCCTTGTTCCTTTATGTTCGCCCATTCTGTCCTCCAGCGACGCGTCCCGTCCTTAAGGAGGTCACATGGGAAAAAAATTGTATGTTGGGAACCTTCCCTTTTCTGTTAACGATGAAAGTCTTCGCGACTTTTTTGCTTCACATGGCACAGTTGAGTCTTCAAAAGTGATCACTGACCGTGACACTGGCAGAAGCAAAGGCTTTGGCTTTATTGAAATGTCTTCTGATGATGAAGCTCAAAGTGCTATCGAAGCTTTAAATCAAAAAGAGCTCGACGGTCGTGCTTTGACTGTCAACGAAGCTCGTCCACAAGCTCCACGCGATAACAACCGCGGTGGCGGCGGTGGATTCGGCGGTGGTCGTTCACGCTTCTAGTTTTTAAATAAACATAGAATTTAAAACAAAGGCCTTCTTTTTGAAGGCCTTTGTCGTTATATTGAAAGACTATTCGCTTTTTGAGCGAGACTTCTTTTCACCCTTTTTCATAGAGCAGCTCTCTTTTGTGCATTCTTTTTTTCTCTCCATTTTACACTGATCCTTCTTACAGCACCCCTTGTGGGACATAAGAGAGCAGGAAGTAAAACTTAAAGAGAGGAATAATAGGACCAAATTCAAATTTTTCATATAGATATCCTTGTTAAAATTTGACCTAAATTTTAACACGGTTTTGTGGCGAAGGTGAATAATGCTCTATTTCTTCCTCTCCGGAAGTGTCGGCATGCACAGATTTTGCCAACAAAACAGTCAGTATAATCATGCCGATAGACAGGTAACCTACAATATTGTAATTCTCTAAAGCTCCACTCTCACTTTCTTGAATAATGGCCCCAGAAATCAACGTCGCAACGGCAGTTCCTAGAGCTCGTACAGAGTTTAATACCCCCATGAAACTACCTCTTTCACTTGGTCTTGGGACCGCGGTCACAAGCGTCATGCAAGGAATCATCCGACCGGAGACAAATGTCATAAACAGGCTTGAAAGAAGGATATAGCTCCCTAAACTAACAACTCCAGCATGAGTGTAAAGAATAACTGGAAGCATTGAGGCACTCGCTAGAATCATAAACATACGAAGCGCTCCCCAAGAGTCAGTGAACCTTCCAAAGATTCTAGCGGTAATAATCGTTACTAGCCCACCCACAAGATACATATATTTCAGCTGATGAGTTTCGATCCCCATGTTCTTCACAGCATAAGGACTTAAAAATGGAATAAGTACAAACATAGACATAGAGACCATAAATATAAAAAAATGCGCCTTGAGGTAATCAGGAGTACTTAACATCTTCATGTATCTTTTTAGAACCTTGAAAGCATTCTCTTTAACTACTTTTGGCCGGACGCTGGGTATAACAATAAAAGCGGCCACTCCCACAATAAATGTAAAGCTAGCATTAAACATAAACGTACTTTGCCAACCAAAGAAATCCGCAATTGTTAAACCGATAGGAATACCAATCACGCTTGCAATAGAAAAGGCAGAAGCGAGAATGCCCATAGCTTTCCCTCTTCTGACATACGGAACAAGATCGGCTATAAGTGCTAAAATTAACGAGTTTAAAAAGCCTCCGAAGGCCCCTGTAAAAATCCTCGCTGTTAGTAACGACTTATAACCTGGGGCCAGGGCACATAATAATGCGCCCGCAAAGAAGCCTAAAAGTCCTATCATAAGTAATTTCTTTCTATCAAATCGATCTGAAATAGTGCTTAAGCAAATCGCGGCAATCGCGGCGCTAAAATTATAGGAAGAGACCAGTGCACCGAACTTACCAGGACCGATATTTAAAGCTTCCATCAACGTGGGGCCAAGAGGCATCAAGACCACAAAGTCGACGATATGTGAAAACTGTACACACGCTAAGAGTAATACGTAGAGACGTTCACGAGAAATTTTATCATCTGGTAGCATTCAGGCAGGTTAATTCTAAATACTTAATGCGGCAAGACCGTCTAGAAAGCAGTGGGCCTCTAAAGAATAATCCTAGAAAATATAAGAGACCTCTCTTTTGTGCTAAAATCAGCCTTATGAACAAAACGCCAATAAACAGAGTATGGCCATACTGCACTGAATTTGAATTTTTTAAGTTTAAAAAGGTGCTTAAGGCAAAAAACGGCCTCAGCTTACGCATGGTGACTCAAGCACTCACTCCTTGGGTCTACCCTGGTCGACTTATAAAGTTTAACTACACAAAAAGAAACAGACCTGAATCCTTTAAATATGGCGACATTATTAGCTATTGGGATACAAAAAAAATCTCTGTCGCAGTTTATCTACGAAAGGACTCTCACGGAGTAGAGATGCTCAATAAAAAATCATATATCGAGTCAATCAAACCAGTTTATCTCTTGGCGAGAGTCCCCAATCTTAGACTCCCTTGGTATCGAAGACTTCTAGTTTGGGCGAAAGGGCCATCCGGTTTAGGATCAGACCCTCTGCTTCCACGAGCACCGGAAGATAACAGTCAAAAGAATAATGTAAGCTAATTTTTTTAAGCCCGTTTATATGCAAGTAAAGCTTTACGAGATCTGTCTCAAGCTCCAACTGAGTTAGAACCCCCCAGAGTTCCCAACTCAAAGAGTACTCTAGTATTTTATGAAGCCTTGGTTCAAGTGTTGGCCAACTCTCCTCATTTTCCCACCTGTTATACTGATAAACCTCACCTAACCAATCAGCAAGAAAGAAAACGAGTTTTAAATCAGCTCTTAAAGAGTCGTATTCCCTATCCTCTCGCAATGGAAGCTGTTGGAGATAACCTGTAGAACACTCAAACTGGGAATCTAGGATTTTAAGAAAGTCGCCAAGATTGGATATTTTACCAAAAGAATCTGAATCGAGCTGGAGAGACTCTAAATGAAAGGCCCACTTTTTCTTCCTCATTTGAGGATTGCTTCTCAGGTTTTTTCGATCTGACCAAAGCATACGCCATAAGAAGAAGAACTTTTCGACTTCATGAGCTTCTCTAAGCGTAAGCTGTATCCTTCTCAATAAAATTGGATCTCGCTTAAGTTCAAGAACAGGTAAAAATCGAACATACTTAGAAGTGAGCTCCTCAGAGACTACGTTCAGCTCCCCCACTAAGGGAAGAAATCTTTGAATCCAAGAAACTCTATTTTTAGTTTCTTGGCTTAGAGAGTTCCCCTTTACTACAAATAGAGTTAAATCTAAATCACTTACAAGCATCACTATTCTTTTGAAGTAATAACTATTCCTAGGCCAAAGATCTGAAGGAGAAAGACCAGTTTTCCATAGCGCCAGTTTATAAGTCAAAGCATAAGGAATACGAGCGAGACTAAAAGGAATAAATCCTAAAACTATTTTAAAGTAACTAAATAGCGTTTTCATTATTTTTCAGGAATGTGAACAAAAAGGAGCTGAGTTCAGGAGGAGAGCCAAGAGTCAGGTGAGAACGGTCTCGCAATGCTTGTGTGCTTACAAAGTCTTGAGAAATTTCATCCTTTAGAGCTTCAAGTTCTGAGTATAACTTCTCACCTAACAGCTGGGCCTGAGGACCTTTTCCTTGACTTAAGTGCAGCCGGTGAAAAGGAGAAAGCTCTAAAGTCCCAAAGGATTCTGAAATCCTTTTATGGCCAAAAAATGGTCGTCCGCCTTTGCTCAGAAGATGAAAATAAACATAACTGTCTGCACACATCATTTTATACTCATCGAGATTTAAAAACTTCATTCTTTGAACGTCTCGAGTTGAGAGTTCATTCCATGAGATACCTTTAAGCTTTGGAAAAAAAGACTTTAAAAGTCCAATAAGATCAACATAATAAGGGTTGGTCCGTTGATAGCGATCATCGTCTCGAGGCGAGAAGACTTCAGTCATTACATAAGCATCTTTTTCTTTAAGTTCACATTGCTTATTCATATTGTTTAACAAGCTCTCAAGGTTTTCGAGACAGATAATGCTTGGATGGATGAACCCCGTAAAAACCACTTCTTGAAAAGAAGTGTCAACTTGCTCGTCAACTTCAAAGCTATAATAGCTTACGAGCTTTTCCCAAGCGCTAGGAACGAGATAGGAAAGACGCTCGTGAATTAAAAGCTTGGCATGTCCATCCGGGGGAGATGGCCAGTGCCAAAAAAAAGACAGTAAGGAAATGGCCCCATCGCGAACCATCACTGAATCAAACAATTTGAGCTGGTTATAATTCTCTATTTCAAAGAGAAAGACTGGTTTTAACTCACTTGTATAGTTTAAGGCATGGGGACCAAGTTGGAAAAGCTCGTCCTCAAGATCTTCGGGATCAGAATTCCACAACGACCTTTGAAGCAGATAAAGTTTTTCATCCTCTTTCATAAGCCATTCTTTAAGAGAGCTCATTTGATATCTCCACTTTGTATATAAGGTTTATAACTTTTTTTGTAGAGGTCGTTATACTCACCTTTTATGTTGGCAAAGGGAGCTTCAGGCCTTGCCTCGAAAGCACTACAAAACTTAGAGAAATCCTCGTTAAAACCCTTAAACACGGCCGACTCCTCTTTATACACTTCCTTAAGTCGCTCAGCTAAGACCAAGACACCTAATTTTCTTTGGACTGCCTTTGCGCAAGTATCACGCCTCTCTAGCTCTATAGGAATTTGATTAAGTACTGAAAACATTTTTTTCTGAGCAATACCCCAGGAAGGTAAAGGTCTAGGCCCAGAATCTAGATCAACTGAAACTAAACTCGAGTAGATATCCATCTCTCGCTGCAGATTCACAAAGTCGGAAAAACCTCCCCATTGAGATAGAATAAGAGGCAAACCTGTACAAGCCGCCTCAGCAACGGACATGCCATAGTCTTCATCGTTATGTGTGCTCAATGAGCAAAATAAGTCTGCACCACAATAAGCAGACCTAAGCTCGGTGGAGTCTTGCTCTCCGAGATATACAAGTTGTTTCTTTTCAACAAGTTCTTTTTGTAACATCCACTCTTTATGCCATATACGAAAAAAAGAGCCCGGCAACCCTCTTTTTCCAACAAAAGGCAGCCCGAGATCGTCCATAGGCCCAGCAATAAAGAGTCTGATGTCACTCTCTCCGATTAAACTTTTAACTCGAGAAAAGACCCTTATCATTTCAACAACATTTTTTTGAATGGAGAGACGACCAGTGTACAAGACAATCTTGTCATTATTGCCAACTTTGTATTTCTCCCGCCAATTCATACGCTCTTCTTGTGAAAAAGAAAATGAGGACTCATCCACTGGAAAAGGAAAAACAAAAACGCTCTTACCTTCTTTAAGAAAACTTTTTATAAAGTCAGCTTGATTGGAAGAGGCACAGAGAAAACGAGTAGGAAAATTCTTTAAAATAGATGAGCAATTTTTCCACTTGGATGCAAAAAGAGAGAAATCCCCAAAGAGGTGAAAATTCAAAGTAGGCTTTGGAGAACTTTCTGAAAACTCTTTATCTAGGGCCTTAAGAAGCTGTTGAGGATGAGGATGATGATCAACCCACACGACTTGTTCAAAGCCTGAGTCTTTAATCCTCTTCGCAAGTAAGCTCACTTCGTAGAAGGACTGACTTTCATCATAATCCCAAACACATAACTCATCTTTTAAGAGATACCGATAGACCAAGATCAGATTACGCGTGATGGACTGACAGCTAACCCAAGTTGAACGGGCTTCTTTTTTTAACAACAAGGTTTTCAAAGGGCATTCCAAGGATAGTTCGCTAATGCCCTATTATCGCTTGAAGTCTTGAGCTGAGTCAAACTTAAGACTTCCAAAACTATATGGTTCAATTCTTAACATGCCGAGCTATCTAGACCGTCCCCTAAGGCGCGGGAGATAATTTAAATACCTTTCCACTATCAGTACTCAAAAGCAAATGTCCGCTTGAGACCTTGCGAACTTGCCGGATGCGCTCATTTAGGTCTTCGAGAAGTTTGGCCTGTTTTAAAACTTTTCTCCCATCCAGCACGATGTGATGAAGATGCTCATCCCCTAGTGCAGCTAGAAATAAGTGACCTTTCCATTTTGAAAATAAATCTCCACTATAAAAATCCATCCCAGAAGGAGAGATAGATGGAGTGTAATGAGCGATAGGTTGCTCCATCCCCTCTTTGTGGGTCCCCACTCCAATACTTGGTCCCCAATACTCTTTGCCATATGTGACAACAGGCCAACCATAATTTAAACCCGGCTTAATGAGGTTAATTTCATCCCCTCCACGTGGCCCAAACTCAACACTCCACAACTCTCCAGTTTTTGGATGCAGACTAAGCCCTTGGGGATTCCGATGGCCATAGCTCCAAACTTCGGGAAGGGCCCCTTCTTGTTCAAAGACTGGGTTCCCTTCCATAGCTTTTCCTTCGAGGTTAAGTCGTAAAATTTTGCCTTGATGAGAGTTCAGCTCTTGTGCCTTATCCCTTTCTCCCCGATCACCAATACTCATAAAAATTTCATCTTTGGAGGTGACCAAGATACGAGAGCCAAAATGCCGTGTCTTGGAGTTTTGTGCCTTAGATCGAAAAATTCTTTTTTGGTTTATAAGTTTTTGATCTTTCCATTCTCCTTTTATAAGAGAAGTCGTTGCTTCTCCTCCAGAAACTGGCTCAGAGTAAGTCAAATAAATCCAAGTCTTCTTGTCTTTTTTCAGGGCATAAATATCGAGCAATCCTCCTTGCCCACTAGACCAGACTTCGGGTGCATTTTTTATTTCTCTAGACTCCCCTGTTTCGTAATTTAACCAAAAAATTTTTCCCTCTCGTAAACTAAGTAAAACCTCAGAGTCTGAAACTTCGGTCATTCCCCAAATGACGCCCTCTGTTTTAAAGATCTCTTGAACTGTGAATTTTTCTCCATAAGATTCATAGACTTTACTCAAGGCCGACGCTGAATAAACAGCAAAAAAAAGCAGCCCGATTTGTACGAATATTCTCATCTCAACCCTCACTCAGTTTTAAGTAACTGGTCTATTTTAGAATCATAAGACTTTAAACTGCAAATATATCCTCGACAGCATTAAGATGCTGTTGGCAACTCCATTTACAGAAGACATACTAACCTCCTTAAAGATTAAAGGAGGCTTAATGGGTCGTTTAGAGAAAGGTGTTTGGAAAAAAGAGTCCGTAAACCCTGAAACTATAGATCTCAAGACTAGGTTAGTGAGGTGTAACGCCAGCAGCATGCGCGCCCATGAAATGGAGCCGAAGGCGCAATGAAATGGGCGTCGCCGTGCCTGCACTGGTTAAATTCTTTTCCGAGC
>Ga0136604_1000280_pt1 | contig 27726 bp, 28 predicted proteins | sample AntRauFillE10628_FD_104928 | JGI IMG/M metagenome (GOLD analysis project Ga0136604, IMG submission 104928) | Saline lake microbial communities from Rauer Islands, Antarctica - Metagenome Filla E10 #628 | ecosystem: Environmental > Aquatic > Non-marine Saline and Alkaline > Saline | place...
CCCCACCCTCCGCCAGAAGTCCGGACCCAGTCGCCCGGACTCGTCAGGATCGCCCCGACCAACCTCGGTCGGGGCGATTCGCGTCCGGGGGAAGGTCCGGTGGACCTGCCCGGGCTGGCCCGCGCGTATGTTCGCGGCGACGACCGACGCCCCGGAGTGTCCGTGCCCCGGTTCCCCTTCCGCTTCGACCCCGTGTTCCGGGGGCCGCTGCTCGCGCTCGGCGTCACGCCGGCGAGCGCGCACGTGGACGTGGACGACGAAGAGTTGCGGGTGCGGTTCGGGCCGTGGTCGCTGGTCACGCCGCGCAGCAACATCGTCACCGCGTCGGCGCAGGGACCGCACCGCTGGTGGCGCGCGGTCGGGCCCCGGCTGTCGCTGTCCGACGGCGGGGTGACCTTCGGGACCAACGCGGACGCGACGACCTGTGTGGAGCTGCGCGAGCCCGTCCACGGACTCGAACCGCTCGGTGTGCTGCGCCACCCGAACATCAGTCTCTCGGTCGAGGACGTCGACCGGCTGGCGGCGCTGCTGCGCCGCTGACGCACCGCGGTTCTCTCAGGACGTCTCGTCGTCGCCGTGGGGGTAGGCCACGACCTCGAACCAGAACTCCTCGATCGCCCCGACCACGGACGAGAACTGGTGCAGGTCCAGCGGCTTGGTGACGAAGGCGTTTGCCCGGCCCTCGTACGAGGCGGCGATGTCGGACTCGGCTCCCGAGGTGGTCAGGATCACGATCGGCAGCGTCGACAGGGCGGGGTCCGCCCGGATGTCGGCGAGGATCTCCAGGCCGTTGCGGCCCGGGAGGTTCAGGTCGAGGACCACCAGGTCGGGGCGCAGCGTCCCCGCGTGCTCGCCCTCCCGGCGCAGGTACGGCAGCACCTCGGCGCCGTCGTCCAGCACGGTGACGTTGTTGCGGATCTTGCTTCGGCGCAGCGACTCGATGGTCAGCCTGGCGTCGCCCGGGTCGTCCTCGACCAGCAGGACCCGCACCGAGCGTGGCGTCGGGCTCGTCATTCGGGAACTCCTGGCAGCTCGATGCGGATGGTCGTGCCCTCTCCCGGCGTCGACTCGACGTCGATGGTGCCGTCGTGGTGCTCGACGATCTTGCGACAGATGGCGAGCCCGATGCCGGTCCCGGGGTAGCGCCGCGCCGGGTGGCCACGGAAGAACGGGTCGAAGACCTTGTGCAGCTGGTCCTCGGGGATGCCGATGCCGCTGTCGGCGACCTCGATCACGACGCGACCGTGCTGCTCGGTCGCGCGCACGCGCACGTCGGGGCCCTCCGGGCCCGCGAACTTGGCCGCGTTGCCGAGCAGGTTCTCGAACAGCTGGCGCAGTTCGGGGCGGTACCCCACGACCCGGGGCAGCGCCGTGACGTGACCCTGCTCGGGGGCGAGGCCGAGCTGCTCGAGCTCGGCCGTGACCAGCTCCTGCAGGTCGACGACGGTTGGTGTCAGCCCTGCACGCCCGATGCGGGCGTAGGTCAGCAGGTCGGAGATCAGCTGCTGCATCCGTGTGGCGCCGCCGACGGCGAAGCCGATGTACTCCCGGGCGTCGTCGTCCAGCCGGTCGGCGTAGCGCTCCTCGAGCAGGCCGAGGAACCCGGTGATCTTGCGCAGGGGCTCCTGCAGGTCGTGGGACGCGACGTACGCGAACCGTGCGAGCTCCTCGTTGGAGCGCTCCAGCTCGCGGCTGATCCGGCGACGTTCGATCAGCAGCTCCGTCTGGGCCCGCACGTCCTCGAGGCTCGCCAGGACGTCCTCGTCGGGCTCCTGCTGGTCGTGCGGCAGCCCGAGCAGCAGCACGTCCTCGACCCGGGACATCGTGGTGATGGGCAGGACCAGGAACGCCCCGGGCAGGTCGTCCGCCGTCGCGGGCACGACCCGCTTCGCGGGCAGGGCCGCCTCGACGGCCGCCCGCAGCCCCGGACCCAGCGGCTCGTTGCCGGCGTGTTCCCGGGGTGTCCCGCCGACCGGCAGGAGGTGGCCGAGCGGTCCGACGTGCAGCACCCGTCCCCACGGCCAGCCGAGGTGTGCGACGACCTGGGCGACGATGTCGGGCAGGGCCTCCTCGCCGCCCTCGTTGGCCAGCCGGGTCACCACCAGGCGCAGCTCACGCAGGCCCGTGGACCCCTGGTCCACCATCTGGCGATCGGACGTCATGGCCCCTCCCCGATGCTCCGCGGACCCTCCTCACGACCCTAGAGCGCGGGACCACGGCTCGCAGGTCACGCCCGTGGACGGTCATGGGGGGGTGCGCCGCGCCGCGGATGCTGCTTCGCTGTCCGACAGGCGACGCGGGAGGGGTGGTGGTCGAGCAGGCCCACGCACTCGTTGCCGACGACGGCCTGGACCTCGAGGTCCTGCTCGTCGAGGACGATCCGGAGGACGTGCAGCTGCTGCGGGCGTCGACCGCGCGTCACGACGACGAGACCCGTCTGCACTTCACCGTCGCCGAGCGGCTCGACCACGCGCTGACCATGCTGGAACGCGGCTCGTTCGACGTCGTCGCGCTCGACCTGTCCCTGCCCGACGCCCGGGGGCTGGTGGGGCTGCGCACGCTGCGGGCGACGGTTCCGCACGTGCCCGTGGTGGTCGTCACGGGCATGGGTGACCAGGACCTCGCGCGCAGCGCCATCACGCTCGGGGCCCAGGACTACCTCGTCAAGGGCACGACCAACGGCACGCTCTTCGTCCGGTCGCTGCGCTACGCCGTCGAGCGCCACCGCCTCGAGCGCGAGCGTGACCACGCCGCTGCGCTGCTGCGCCAACGCGCCGACCAGCTGCTGGCCGCCAACGCCCGACTGCGCTCGGCTGCCGACGCACGCGGGGAGCTGCTGGCGGTGGTGTCGCACGAGCTGCGAACCCCCCTGACGCCGATCCTCGGGTTCGCGCAGGTGCTGCGCACGCGCCTCGACGGGCGCCTCCCGGCGGGCGAGCTGGAGATGCTCGAGGCCATCGAGCGCAACGCGGCGCGGATGCAGGCCCATGTCGAGCAGCTGCTGAGCGTGTCCGGTCTGGGTCGTCCGTCCTCCACCGGGGCGGTCGACGACGTCGCGGTCGGCGTCGACCTCGGCGCAGCCGTCGCCGAGCTGGTGGTCGACCAGATGGGTCGGCGCGGCGCGATCGAGGTGGACGTCACGCCGGGGCTGGCGGTCAGGGTCGTGCCGCGCCACCTCGAGCAGATGCTGTCCAACCTCGTGGTCAACGCCGACAAGTACGGCCGGCCCCCGATCGAGGTGCACGCCGAGGCCAGCGGGTCGATGGCCGAGATCGTGGTCCGCGACCACGGCGACGGGGTGCCCGAGCGCTTCCGACCCCACCTCTTCGAGCGCTTCAGGCAGGCGTCGACGGGAACACGCAGGACCGCGACGGGCGTGGGCCTCGGGCTGTACCTGGTGCGGCAGCTCGCGCTGCTCAACGGCGGCGACCTGGCATACGAACCGCTGCTGGGCCAGAGCGGTGCCCGCTTCGTCCTGCGGCTGCCGGTGCCGGGGCCGCCCGGGCCGCCCGGCGCGGACGAGGAGGCGGATCGGCAGGAGGTGGCGGCGCGATCCTTCCAGGTGGTCGCGCGCCGGCTGCTGCACGCGACCGACGAGCTCGACGTCGCGCGCATCGTCGAGGAGGTGGTCCGCGACCTCGGCGCGTACCTGGTGCCGTTCGACGCGGCCGACGACACGGCCCTGCCGGTCGACGTGTCGCTCGGCCTGTCGTCGCCGATGGCGGTGGTCCCGAGCGACTCGGCAGCGCGGGTACGGCTCGAGCGCCTCCTGCCGACCGTGCTCGAGGACGCACGGGTGGCCCTGGCGGCGGTGCGGGCCCGCAGGGCCACCGAGCAGGACGGGCCGACGACGGGGGGTGACCCGTGAGCACGACCACGAACCCCGTGGACGAGCTCGTCCTGGAGTTCGTCGACGCCGCGCTGGAGGGCGAACCCGAACGTGCGCGCCGTCTCGGGCTCGACCAGGCCGACCGGACCGGACCGGTCGCGACCATCGAGGACCTGCTCACGCCGGCACTGCGCCGGGCGGGGGAGCTGTGGCTGACGACCCAGCTGCCGAGCCACGGCGAGCACCGTGTGACGGGGGCCGTCGACGCCGTCCTCGAGGGCCTGATGTCACGACTGCCGCTGGCGACGACCGGGCCGCGGGTCGCGGTCTCGACCGGCGACGACGACTGGCACGGCACGGCGGCACGCCTGGCCGGTGTGCTGCTGCGCGCGCGTGGTTGGCGGGCCCGCTTCGTCGGGCCGGCCATGACCGCCTCGCGGCTGGACGACCTGCTTCGGCTCGACCCCGTCGACGTCGTCGCCCTGTCGTGCGCCAGCCCGTCCCACCTGGCCGGCGTCGGGCGCACGGCCCTGGCCGTCCACGCGCGTGGCCTGCCGGTCGTGGTCGGGGGCGGCGTGTTCGACCTGCACCCGGTCCGGGCGGTGCGGGTCGGGGCGGACGCGGGCCCGGGGACGCTGCCGGGGTCCGGCGAGCAGCTGCAGTCGTGGCTCGACGACGTGCTGGCCGGGGGGCTCGCCGTGCCCCCCATGGCTGCGCACGCGGCCTTCGAGCTGGACGCGGCCCAGCTCCTGCAGGCGGTGCTCGACACGCTGGACCAGCAGGGCCCGCTCGTCGCCCGGCAGCTGCGTGAGGACCTGGTGCGCACGACGGTGGACACGTGGATCTCGGCGGTGGCCGTGGACGACGTCGGGCTCGTCCGTGAGCAGCTGGGCTGGGTGCGCACGTACCTCCTCGCCCGGTCGCTGCCGGGCACGCTGGTCGCCCAGCTCGCGGGGGCGCTGCGCAGTCACGTGCCGATCGACCTCGGTGGGCACCTGGAGCGCACCGCACGCGGCTGAGCCGGACTCGGACCCGGTGACGTCACGGCGCAGTGCTGGTTCCGGCGCGGGCGTACCGAAATGGCTCGCGAAACCCCTGCCGCGTCGATCGGCCGCTGTACCCTCGGACGGGTGCGTGGCATGCCGCCGACGGGGCGAGACGGGTGCGGATCCGCTGTCGTGCGACCGTCGGCCAGCGGCGCAGGCATGGAGGACGAGATGGCACTGCTGGCCCGCATGCTCCTCCTCGGCGGCGCGTACCTCGGCCTCGCGCAGTACTCGTCGCTGCTGTACGACGTGGTCGAGCTCGGGGGGGGTCTTCTGGCCCGGTGCGGGCGTGACGGTGGCGGCGTTGCTGCTCTCCCCCCGACGCTGGTGGCCGGCGCTGCTGGCGACCGTGGGCCTGGTCGAGCTGGGCAACGACCTGCGGCTCGGGTACCCGGCGGTGGCCGCGCTCTCGTGGTCGCTCGGCAACGTCGTGGAGCCGCTGCTGGCCGCGTGGCTGATCCAGCGCTGGCACGCGGACCGCTTCGAGGACGTGGTCGGGCTGATGCGCTTCGCGCTGGCGGCGGTCGGGGCGCCGGTGCTCGGCGGTGTCGTCGGCGCCATCGGCACGACGCTGGCGGTCAACGACCTGCCGTACATCGTCAACGCTGCCCAGTGGGCCGTCGGTGACGGGATCGGGATCCTCACGGTCGTGCCGTTCGTGCTGCTGCTCGCCGGTCGGCTGCCGGTCGGACGCCTGGCCTCGGCGGAGGGTGTGGCCGTGGTCGCCGCGGTGGGAGCGGTCACGCTGCTGGTCTTCGAAGGCCTGCTCGGCCCGGTCTCGGGGGCGTGGCTGGTGCTGTTGCCGCTGGTCTGGGCTGCGGTGCGCCTGAGCGTCGCCGGGGCGGCGGTCGGGACGTTCGTGGTCGCCCAGGTGGCCAACCTCTATCACGCGCTGGGTGACGGACCCTTCGCCACTCCCGGCGTCCCAGCCCTCCAGGGGACCGCCGAGCTGAAGCTGTTCCTGGGATCCGTCACGGTGGCCGTGCTGCTGCTTGCGTGTCGCAGCGTCGAGAGCGAGGCGTACCACGACCTCGCCGATGCGCGCGAGCAGTTGGTCTCGGCACTGTCCCACGAGCTGCGCACGCCACTGACCGCGATCGTCGGGTTCAGCGCGACGCTCGTGGAGCATCGTGGCGACGATCCACTCGTGCGTCAGGCCGCCGAGGCCGTCAACCGCAACGGGCGCCACCTCGCCGAGCTCGTCGAGGAGCTGCTGCGGGCGTCCCGGACCCGTCGCGGGACCCTGCCGGTCCACCCCGAGCCCGTGCCGCTCGCGACGTTCCTGGAGCTGCTGCTCGCCGACCGCGCGGGGCAGGGGATCCGGCTCGTGGGCGTGCCCGACGACCTGGTCGTCACGGTCGACCGGACCCACCTGACGCAGGTCGTGACGAACCTGCTGGACAACGCGGTGCGCCACGGCAGCCCCCCCGTCGAGGTCTCCGCGGACGTCGTGGACGCCAGCGCCGAGCTGTCGGTCACCGACCACGGCGGAGGCGTGGACGAGTCGTTCGTGCCGCACCTGTTCGACGAGTTCGCGCAGGATGCCGCAGGGGACCGTCGCGGCAGCCGTGGACTCGGTCTCGGGCTGCCGATCGCTCGGGCGGTGGCCCGCGCCAACGGCGGCGACGTCCTGCATCGTCCGTCGCCGCACGGCGCCTGCTTCGTGCTGCGGCTGCCGGTCGCGGTCGGCGACGGCGTGACCGAGGACGTCCGGGCCGGTGGGGACACCCGCGCCGGCTGAGCACGGCTCGTTGCTCAGGTCGTTGCTCAGGAGGGCTCGAGCGGCGGCCCGGCCCGCATGGCGGCGACGAGCAGGACGGCGACCAGCACGCCCCCACCGAGCACCGCCCAGCCGGAGGCCGACGGCACGGTCCCCGTCACCAGCAGTGCGACGGGCGACGCGGCGAGCACCGCCCCCACGACCGGGAGCACCCGCAGCGTGCGCGTGCGCGCGTCGATGGGCGCCGGCGTGGTTCGTCCGGCACTGGTGGTCGCGACGGCGACGCTCCCCGTGGCCAGGGCCACGAGCGCGGGCCCACCAACGACGTCCCCACCGACCGCGTTCCCCCCCGCCACGATCCCGACGAGCAGCAGCAGCCCGAGGGTGGTGGCGAGGGAGGACCGGAACCGGGCCCCGGCGAGCAGCAGCGCCGTGACCGCCAGCGCGAGCCCCGCACGCCACCCCGGTGGCAGGCCGGCCGTGACCGGCAGCACCAGCGCACCGCTCGCCAGCGCAGGGAGATCGCCGCGTGCGTGCCAGCTCATCGCGCCACCCGTGCCCGGCGTCGCCAGGCGCCGAGCGCGACCATCCCGGACTCCACCGGGGTGGCCGGGTCCCACCCGACCGCCGCGACGCCGTTGGCGTGGAGGCGGTCCAGCACGGCTCGCCGCTGGAGTCGGAGCAGGCGCAGCGTGGCCCGGTCGACGAACGCCGGGTCGTCGGCGTCCGCCGTCCTGGGGTCCGCTGTTCGTGCGCCTTTCCGCACACGGGGCACGGCCGGGTCGGCCACCGGCGGGACCGGCGGGTCGAGCACGAGGACGGCCACGTCGCGTCCACGCGCCCGCAGCCCGACCACGACGTCGGCCATGTGCGGGTCGCTGCCCGGCGTGACGGCCAGCAGCAGGGCGCCGGGTGGCAGGGCGCGCGGCGGCAGGCCCTCGACGGCCGGACGCGCCCACGCGCGCCCGGCCCGGGCGTCCAGCAGCGCCTCCGCGAGGCGATGCTCGTGGCGCCTGCCGTCACCAGGCGCGACCCACCGCAGCACACCGGCCAGCGTCGTCACCCCGACGCGGTCACGCTCGGCGAGGTACCCGCGTGCCAGTGACCGTGCCGCCCGCAGCACGTCGTCGAGGTGGTCGGCGTCGGTCGCGTCGAGCAGCAGCACCACGTCGGTGCGGCGCTCCGGGTGGCGTGTGACGACCCACGGCTGCCCGCGCCGGGCGCTGGTGCGTGGACTGGTGTCACGGGCGCGGTCGCCCGGCACGAACGGTCGCAGGTCGGCGAACTCGGTGCCCGACCCGCGGTCGTCGGCCCGCTGGTTGCCGGCGCCGCGGTGGGTGCGCAGCGGCCGGACCAGCGCCTCGGCAGGGGGCGTGTGGGGCAGCACCCGCACGGACACCCCCGCGTGGGTCGCCCGGGCCTCGCGCAGGCCGCCCGGCGAGGCCCAGCGCAGCTCGACCGGCCCGACGGCGCCGGCGCCCCAGCGCGGCGCGTCGAGCGCGACCGTGGCCGACCACGTCGCCCCCCGCCCCGGTGCGCACGTCCAGCGGCGCGGGTCGTCGGCCACCAGCGGTGCCCGGGTCCGCAGCTCCACCTCGACGGGTCCGGCGCCCGGGGTCGTGACGGCCAGGTGTGCCGTGGTGCTGCTGCCCGCCAGCAGGCGCTCGTCGTCGACCCGCAGGGTGACCTTCGGACCCGGGCCGGCGCGCCATGCCAGGGCCACGGCGACCAGCAGCACCGAGGGCGTGACCAGCGCCACCAGCAGCGGTACCCGCAGGACCACCGCGGCGAGCAGCCCCGTGCCGGCGAGCACGAGGTGGACCCGGAACGCGTCGGTGGTCGTGACCCGTGGCGCGCTCACGGGGTGGGGCGCACCGCCGGGGGCGCGGGCACCTTCGCCAGCACCGCCTCGACGACCGTGGCGGGGCGCACGCCACGGACCCACTGGTCGGGCCGCAGCACGATGCGGTGGGCCAGCGTCGGCACGGCGAGGTCGACGACGTCGTCCGGCACGACGTAGCCCCGGCCGGCGAGCAGGGCCCGGGCGCGCGCGGCGAGCACCAGCCCGAGCGAGCCGCGTGGGCTCGCCCCGACCTCCACGCCGTGCTCCTCGCGCGTCGCGCGCACCAGCGACACCACGTAGTCGGTCACCGACGCGTCGACGTGGACGTGCTCGACGGCCTCCTGCAGGGCGAGCAGGCCGGCCGGGTCGGTCACGACCGGGACGTCGACCTCGTCGCGGCCGCGCTCCAGGCGTGCCGTGACCAGCGCCCGCTCGTCGACGTCGGCCGGGTAGCCCATCGCGACGCGCAGCCGGAAGCGGTCCAGCTGCGCCTCGGGCAGCGGGTAGGTGCCCTCGAAGTCCACCGCGTTCTGCGTCGCCAGCAGCGTGAACGGGCGCGGCAGCGGGTGGGTCTCGCCGTCCGCGGAGACCTGGCCCTCCTGCATCGCCTCCAGCAGCGCGGACTGCACCTTCGGCGGGGCGCGGTTGATCTCGTCGGCCAGCACCAGGTTGGCGAACACCGGCCCCGGCTGGAACACCACCCGCCCGTCGGCGGTCAGCACCGGACCGCCGGTCACGTCGCCGGGCAGCAGGTCGGGGGTGAACTGCACGCGCCGGAACGTGCCGCCGGTCGCCGTCGCGAACGATCGCGCCAGCAGCGTCTTGGCGACCCCGGGCAGGTCCTCGAGCAGGACGTGGCCGCGCGTGAGGATCCCGGCGAGGACCAGCTCGAGCACGTCGCGCTTGCCGACCACGGCGTGCTCGACCGCGTCGAGCACGGCACCGGCCAGCTGCGCCGCCTCGGTGGTGGTGGGCACGCCGTCGCCGGGGGACGCGCCGGTCGTGGGCGTGGTCACGGGTCGAGCTCCTCGAGCGAGGTCAGGACGGCGTCGAGCTCCTGCGCGGCCAGGCCGCCCCGGCTGCGGCGCCGGTCGGCGCCGAGCAGGTCGCGCAGCGGCGCGGGCAGGGTCGCGACGACCGTCGGGTCGTCCGTGTCGCGTCCGCGCACGGCCAGACGCGCAGCGACCAGGGCACGCACGGTGGGACGCAGGTGGACGTCGACGCCCCAGCCGTCGGCCAGCGACGACTCCACGGTGCGGCGCGCCCGGGTCGCCGCGTCGGTCGGGCCACCGCCCCCGAGGCCCTGCTGCCGATCGCGCCGGTCCGGCGCCAGGCGCAGCAGCACGGCCAGCAGCAGCATCGCGGCGAGCAGCAGGGCCACCTCGGCCGCGAGCCGTGGGTCGACGCCGAGGCTCGCCGCCAGGGCGGCGATCGCGGCCAGGCCGAGCAGGGCCGTGACGTCGCGGCGGTGCAGCGGGCCCCTCACGTCGTCGGTCCCGTCGTCGGTCCCGTCGTCGGTCCTGTCGTCGGTCCCGCAGTCGTGCGTGCTGGCGCGCGCCGCCGCTCGAGCTCGGCCAGCGCGGCGCGCGCCGCCGCTGCGTCCGCCGGGGTCGCCGTGCCCGCGCCGTAGCGCACCGGCAGGTGCAGCCGTGTCAGGGTCTCGAGCGGTCCGTGCAGTTCCAGCCCCCGGGTGCGTGCGAGCAGGCGGCCCGGTGCCTCCCGGACCGGCGGCGCCGACCCGGGTGCTCCCCGGCCCGGCGGCGGCAGCGTCTGCTGGACCAGGGCCCGTGCGCGGTCGTAGGCGGCGAGGACGACGGCCGCAGGTGGGCCGTCGGGCAGCGGGCGGACCTCGCGCGACGTCCCGGGTGGGGTGCCGGCCCCGAGGTCCGTGGCCCGGCGTCGTGGTCCGGCGCCCCGCAGGAGGCGCGCCGCCAGCAGCGCCAGCAGCAGCAGCGCCAGGAGCCCGGCGACGACCGCCGTCGGGGTCACCGGTGGTGGCGTGACCGCGTCGGGCACGACCCCCTCCAGCGCCCCCCCGCCGCCTCCCCCCGCAGCTTCGTCCGCGGGCGGCGGGCCGAGGCGCTGCACCACCGCGGCGACGAGCAGCAGCAGGCCGACGGCCGCGAGCAGGCCCCAGGGGTCGCTGCCGGAGGGACGCGGTCGGGCTCGCTCACCGAGCACGCCCTGCAGCACCAGCAGGACGACCGCGAGCAGTCCGAGCGCAGCGATGCCGAGCAGCACCTGCGTCGGCGTGCTCCACGCACCGTCACCGGTCAGCGGCGGACGCTCGGCACCGGCGGCGAGCCCCGCGGCGACGACCACCAGCAGCGCGGCGGCGGGCGCGGCGGGTCCGGCCCCGACCGTGGCGGCCCGGGGGTCGCGTCGCACCCGTCGCTGGTCCACCGCTCGTCCTCCGGACGGTCCCACGGCGACCCTACTGCGGCGCCACGCCGCTGCCGCGTGGCGCGGGACACCACGCCCGGGACCCTGCTAGTCGTCTGCGCTCTCCAGCTGGCGTCGGGCACGTGCACGCAGCCCCACCAGCACGGTCGCTGCGGCGATGCCGGCGATGCCGACCAGCAGCGCGGTGCGCGCGGGGCCCGCGGCGTCGCTGCCGGTGGCGAGCAGGACCTGCAGGCCGGTGTAGCCGAGGTAGCCGGCGACCAGCAGCGCGCCCTCCCAGCGGCGCACGAGCAGCCCGGTGGCCAGCACCGGCAGCGCGACCAGGGTGGTCAGCGCGACCACCGGCAGGTCGGTGGACAGGACCTGTGCGGGCACCTCGAGGCCGCCGCCCACCAGCCCGGCGACGCCGACGACGCCGAGGACGTTGAACAGGTTCGACCCGACGACGTTGCCGACGGCGATGTCGAGCTCCCCACGTCGCACGGCGACGACCGAGGTCACCAGCTCCGGCAGCGACGTGCCGATCGCGACCACCGTGAGTCCGACCACGACGTCGGGCACGCCCAGCCCCTCGGCCAGCGACGTTGCCCCGCCGACCAGCAGCTGGGCACCGAGCACCAGGCCCGCGAGGCCGACGAGCAGGACGCCTGCGGCCGCTGGCCAGGTCCGTTTCGCCGCCTCGGGGTCGTCGCCGATCGACTCCTCGTACTCGGCGAGCACGTCGGCGGGCTCGTCGCGGCTGAGCACGAGGGCCAGCACGGTGTAGGCGAGGAGCCCCGCGACCAGTGCCCCGCCCTCGAGGGCGGAGATCGTCCCGTCCGCGGCGGCCCACCACAGCCCGCCGGTGACCACCACCAGGAGCGGGACGTCGATGCGCACGACGCGCTGGTGCACCACCAGCGAGCCGAACAGCGCGGCGATGCCGACGACCGCCAGGACGTTGAAGACGTTCGAGCCGATCGCGTTGCCGAGCGCGACCTCGCCCTGGCCGGTCAGCGCCGCCCCGACGCTGACCGCGAGCTCCGGGGCGCTGGTCCCGAACGCCACGACCGTCAGGCCGATGACCACCGGGGTGATCCCGGCCGCCAGGGCGAGGCGCGAGGCGCCCCGCACCAGGCCCTCCGCCCCGACGACGAGCAGCACCAGCCCGGCGAGCACCGCGAGCACCGGCAGCAGCTGTTCCACGACGTCCCTCCGCACGGCGCCGCCGTGGCGACCGTCGGCGGAGGGTGCCGCACCGCGCCCCGGGTGCTGCACCACGGGCCGCCGTGCACCGTCGCCCGTGCGCCGTGCGGGCGTGGTCGGTGCCGCGGGGCCGGTCGAGCGTCGGGCCGGGGGTCGGGGCCGGGGGTCGGGGCCGGGGGTCGGAGGTCGGGGGCGTAGGCTCGCAGCGCCCGCCCACGGAGGTCCACCGTGCCCCGCGTCGCCGTCGACGTCCTGCTCAAGCGCGAGATCCTCGACCCCGAGGGCCGTGCCGTCGAGCAGGCCCTGCCCGGCCTCGGCCACGACGCCGTGCGTGACGTGCGGGTCGGCCGCCACCTCGAGCTCGAGGTCGACGCCGAGGGCGAGCAGCTGGCCGAGCGTGTCGAGGCGATGTGTGCCGGGTTCCTGACCAACCCGGTCATCGAGTCGTATCGCTGGCGCGTGATCGGCGAGGACGAGCGCGCCGACGCCGGGAGCTGAGGTGGCACGCATGCGACGCAGCCCGGGTGGCGTCGGTGACGGCCTGCCCGCGACCCCGTCCGGCGAGCCCCTGCTGGCGCGCTGGTTCGCGGTGGCCATGGCCGTGCTGGTCGTGGTCGGGGTCGGGGTCACCATCTGGGCCGCGCTGAGCATCCGCACCACCGACCTGGAGCCGGCGGCGCGCCGTCCTCCGGGCACGGCCACCGAGACGCACCTGCGCGGGCAGGCGGCCCTCGGGGAGGACCGCAGCGAGGAGACGGGCGTCGCCTGCGTGCCGGACGTGCGCCTGGTCGGCGACCAGGGTGCGCGCGACGCCGCCCGCCGGGCGCTGTCGACCGCGTGCCAGCTGCTGGACCGCGACGAGCAGGACGGTGGGCTCGAGCCGGCGCGAGCGGGCCTGGAGCTGCTCGACGACGTCGGTGGCGCGATCGGCTTCGCGCTGTTCGAGGCGACCGGGCTCGACTCGTCCACGCGCCTGGTCGACGGCGTGCCGTTCGTCGAGCTCAACCCGAAGTTCCAGTTCGAGAACTCGACGCTCGCGGCGCCGTTCCTGCTGCACGAGCTCGCGCACCTCGGTGCGATGGACTGGCCCGGGCAGGCGGTCGACGTCGCCGACGAGCTGCGGGCTCTGGAGGTCCAGGTGCGGGCCTGCGACCTGCTGGTCCTGCCCGAGAACCCGCCACGTGGCTGCCTCGACGCCGAGGCGGTGCTGGAGGACCCGGACCCCGAGGCGGCGCTGGAGCGCGCGGGCTACGAGCACGGCGCCGAGTGACCCACGCGCGTGGCCGTAGGCTCGCGCCCGGACGACCTGGAGCAGTCGGTGCGCATCGGTGTGGTGACCTTCCCCGGATCGCTGGACGACCGCGACGCGGCCCGAGCCGTGGAGGTCTGCGGCGGTGAGCCGGTCGCCCTGTGGCACGCCGAGCCCGACCTGCACGACGTCGACGCCGTGGTTCTGCCGGGCGGGTTCAGCCACGGCGACTACCTGCGCTGCGGTGCGATCGCGCACCTCGCGCCGGTGATGGACGCGGTGCGCGGCTTCGCGGCCGACGGCGGGCCGGTGCTCGGCATCTGCAACGGCTTCCAGATCCTGTGCGAGTCCGGGCTGCTGCCCGGGGCGCTGCTGCGCAACGAGCGCCTGCGCTTCACCTCGCTGCCCGTGGGCCTGCGGGTCGAGGCGACCGACACCGCCTGGACCTCGGCGTACGCGCCCGGCCAGGAGCTGCGCGTCCCGCTGAAGAACGGCGAGGGCCGCTACCACGCCGACGAGGCGACCCTGGACCTGCTCGAGGCCGAGGACCGGGTCGTGGTGCGCTACCTCGACAACCCCAACGGCTCGGCGCGCGACGTCGCGGGGGTCTGCAACGAGGGACGCAACGTCGTCGGCCTGATGCCGCACCCCGAGCACGCGGTCGATCCGGACCTGCGCCGCGGCGTCGACGGCGCCGGCTTCTTCGTCTCCGCGCTGTCCGCGCTGCTCGAAGCCTGACGGTCCCGGCGACCGCCCCGCATGGGCGGTGCAGGTGCTCGTTGCGGGTGCACGGCCCGCGTGCTCTCACGGGTGCACGGCCCGGGTGCTCCCCCGGGTGATCTGGCAGGCGGGCCCACCGGCTCTGCACTTGATCACGGGCGGGCTCGCCCGAAACGGTTCGTTCCGGCCGAATAGCCCGACAACTTGCCTTGCAATCGTTTGCGGTCTAGGGTTGGCTACATCAGCGCACCACCGCCGGAGGGAGACCGACGTGACGCGACCTGTCGTTGCCGTGCTCGGCACGCGGTACCCGGACCTGGCCGTCGAGGAGCAGGGGCTGGCCGGTCTCGACGTGGAGCTGCGTCGGGGTGACGGCGCCGACCGCGCCGCGGTGCTGGAGGTCGCGGCCGACGCCGACGTCGTGCTCTGCGGCTCGGCGCCACGCTTCGACGCCGCGACCCTGGACGGGATGTCGTGCCGCGCGATCGTGCGCTACGGCATCGGCGTGGACAGCATCGACCTCGACGCCGCCCGCGAGCGCGGCATCACGGTCGCCCGCGTCACCGACTACGGGACCGAGGCCGTCGCGTTCCACGCGGTCACCCTCGCGTGTGCCGCGGTGCGCCGGCTGGTCGAGGCCGACCGCCACGTCCACGCCGGCGGCTGGGGCTTCGCCGACCTGCGCCCCCTGCACCTGCCGTCCGCCACCAGCGTCGGTGTCGTCGGCTTCGGCCGCATCGGCCGCGCCGCCGCGCGGATGTTCGTCGGCCTCGGCTTCGACGTCGCCGCGCACGACCCGTTCGCGCCGGTCGCCGGCCGCGTCGAGGGTGTGCGGGAGATGGCCGACCTCGACGACCTGCTCGCGACCAGCGACGTCGTCAGCCTGCACGTGCCGGGCGACGACGGGGTGCTGCTCGACGCCCGGCGCCTCGCGTTGCTGCCGGAGGGCTCGGTCCTGGTCAACACGGCCCGTGGCTCGCTGGTCGACCCCGACGCGCTCGTCGCCGCGATGCAGCAGGACAGGCCGCGCATCGCCGCACTCGACGTCCACGACACCGAGCCGCCGGACCTGACGCGCTTCGCGCCGGTCGCCGACCGCCTCGTGGCCACGCCCCACATGGCGTGGCACACCGCCGAGTCCGAGTTGGACCTGCGCACCAAGGCGGTCGCGGAGGCCGCCCGGATCCTGCGTGGCGAGACCCCGCGCGAACCCGTCGTCACCCCGGAGGCCTGACGTGCCCAACGCCATCGACCGCCTGCCGAGCCCCGACGTTGCCGAGGTGCTGGCGCGCAGCCGCACCGTGGTGGTGCCGTTCGGCAGCATCGAGCAGCACGGGCCCCACCTGCCGTGCGGCACCGACACCTACGCCGCCGAGCTGCTCGCCGACGGGATGGCCGAGCGCCTCGATGCCCTGGTCGTGCCGTTCGGCCCGTACGGCGTCACGCCGATCCACGCAGGGCACCCCGGCACGGTCAACCTGCGGCGCGAGGTGTTCGAGGGCCTGCTGCGCAACATCTGCGACGAGCTGGTCGCGATGGGCGCCAACCGCTTCGTGTTCGTCAACTGGCACGAGGGCAACATCGCGTCGATGGACGCGGTCGCGACCGAGCTCCAGGCCGACCACGACGACGTCGTCGTCGCCACCGCGCAGGCCTGCTACTCCGCCAAGCGGGTGTACGAGCCGCAGGGCGGGGAGCTGACCCACGGCGGCGCGATCGAGGCGCTGGCCGTGATGGCCCACGACCCGGACCTGCTCGCGCTCGACCGCGCCGGCGAGCCCACCCGACCGGAGGGGGCGGTGGCGCTCGACGAGATGCGCCGCAGCCACGAGGTCTACGGCTACGTCACCGACGTGACGCTGATGGCGCACGACGGTTGGTACGGCAACCCGAGCTGGGCCACGCCGGAGCGCGCCGAGCGCTTCGTCGACGAGGTCTGCGACGCGATGGTCGAGCGCGTCCGACTGGTCCTCGACGCCCCGCGGGACCTGCGCGCCTGACCCGGCGCCCGACCCCCCGGTGCCCCCCGGGCGCCACGGCCGACGCACGATCCGCACGAACCGCAGCACACCAGCACCACGGCACCAGTCACACGACACCAATCACACGACACACGGGAGACGCACGATGGCTGACGACAAGGTCCGACTCGCACCGGTTGGCCTCGGCCGCTGGGCGAAGGTGCTCAGCCGCGCCCTGCGCCGCAGCGACGTGGTCGAGCTGACCAGCTGCTTCACGCGCAGCGAGGACAAGCGCCGAGACTTCCAGGAGGAGTTCGGGGTGCCGAGGGCGGCCTCCTCGCTGGACGAGCTGCTCGCCGACGACGAGGTCGAGGGCATCATCGTCACCACGCCCAACGACACCCATCGCGACATCATCACGCGTGCGCTGGAGGCCGGCAAGGCGGTCTACACCGAGAAGCCGCTGGCGCAGACGCTGGAGGACGCCGTCGCGATCACGCAGGCGGTGAAGGACACCGGCGGCACGTTCGCGGTCGGGCACAGCGCCCGCCGCCTGGCCGGCTCCCGCGTGATGAAGCAGTGGATCGACGACGGCACGCTCGGTGGCGTCTCGCTGGTCGAGGCAAACTTCTCCAACGAGCGCGGCCTGGAGCTGACCCCCGACACCTGGCGCTGGTACGCCGACAAGACCCCCGGCGGCCCGATGATCCAGCTCGGTGTGCACCACGCCGACAACCTGCAGTACCTGCTCGGCCCGGTGCGCTCGGTCAGCTCGCACATGCGCAAGCTCCACACCGACGCCGAGGTCCCCGACGCCGTCATGGTGGTGCTCGAGTTCGAGTCCGGGCCGCTCGGCTACCTCGGCTGCGGCTGGGCGAGCCCCGGCGTCTACACCATCAACGTGCAGGGCACCAAGCAGAACCTGCGCTACGACCTGGACTTCACCCACTGGGACGAGTCGCACGAGGCGGACGACTACTCGACGCTGGTCTCGCAGGCGTACGGCCAGGCCGACCGTTCGCCGGTCGAGCTGCCCCGCACCGACATGTTCCTCGAGCAGCTCGACGAGTTCGCGCTGGCGATCCGCGGGCAGGCCACCGTCGAGGTCGGCGCGGTCGACGCGCTGCGCGCACTGGCCGTGGTCCACGCCTCGCTGGCCTCCAACGAGCGCGACGGCCAGGCCGTCCTGCTCGAGGAGGTCATCCAGGCGGCCGGCGCCGGTGCGGCGCTGACGGCCTGAGCGCCACCACCACAGGGCACCACCACAGGGCACCACCACAGGCACCACCACAGGAGCAACCGTGAGCGTCCACCCGCAGGAGGGGCTGTGCTACGTCGACCTGCCCGGTCGCCGCAGCGCCGACCCCTTCGCGGGGCTGGGCCTGGGGGTCAGCGCACGGGCCGTGCGCATCGCTCCCGGTGTGGAGCGTCGCCCCCACCGGCACCCGCACTCCGCCGAGGTCGTGCACGTGGTGGCCGGGCGGGGCCGCGTGTGGCAGGACGGTGAGCAGGTCGACGTCGGCCCGGGGGACTGGGTGCACGTCCCGGCCGGCACGGCCCACGCGACGCTCGCGGTCGGCGGCTGGCTCGAGCTGGCCTGCTTCTTCCCCCACGGCGACCTCGCGGCGAACCTCGAGGAGCTCGATGGGCCGCTGCTGGCCCCGCCCGCCAGCGACCCGGCCGCCGACACCACCGACGACCCGACGGACGACCTGCCCGACGACCTGCCCGACGACCCGCCCGACGACCCGACCGCCAGCACGACCGACAGCGGAGCACACCGATGAGGCTCGTCTCGTACCCCGGCGGCTTCGGCCGCATCGAGGAGGATCTCGTCGTGCCGATGGGCGACGACCTGCTGTCGTACCTGCGGGACGGCCGGCAGGCGCCCGACGGCGACCCCGTGCCGCTGGCCGACCTCGAGCTGCTCGCGCCGGTGCCGCACCCCGGCAAGGTCGTCTGCGTCGGGCTGAACTACCGCGACCACGCGGCCGAGGTCGGCAAGGACGTGCCGACCGAGCCGGTGCTGTTCGGCAAGTGGGCCAACTCGGTGACCGGGCCGGTCGCCGACGTCGAGATCCCGCCGGGCGTCGAGAAGGTCGACTACGAGGGTGAGCTCGGCGTGGTGATCGGCAGCACGGCCCGGCGCGTGTCGGTCGAGGACGCGATGGGCCACGTCGCCGGCTACGTGGTCTGCGACGACCTCTCGGGTCGCGACCTGCAGTGGCGTCTCGGGCAGTGGACCCGTGGCAAGGCGATCGACGGGTTCCTGCCGATGGGCCCCGCACTGGTCACCGCCGACGAGGTCGGCGACCCCGGCGACCTGTCGGTGCGCACCTGGCTCAACGGCGAGCTGGTCCAGGACTCCTCGACGGCGCAGCTGGTCTTCGGCGTCGCCGAGCTGGTCTCGAGCATCAGCGCGACCGTGACGCTGGAGCCCGGCGACGTCATCGCCACGGGCACACCACCCGGCGTCGGCATGGCCCACGACCCGCCCCGCTTCCTGCAGCCCGGCGACGAGGTCGCCGTGGAGGTCGGGCGCGTCGGGCGCATCACCACCCGCATGGTCGCCCCGCGCGACTGAGCACCCGGACCACGGCCCCGCACGCGGGGCAGCGCCACCGGCGACCGCCGGGGGCGAGCACAACAGGAAGGAGCCCCGAGGTGGGCACCTACATGATCCACCGGGCGGGTGACTCCGTCGGCGTCGCCACGGAGGACCTCGAACCCGGCAGCAGCGCCAGCGGGCGCTTCCGCGACGAGTCCGACGGCGACGCCGCCCCTGCGGTGCAGGTCGTCGACCCGGTGCCGCTCGGGCACAAGCTCGCACTGGCCGACCTCGCCGAGGGCGACAAGGTCATCGAGTACGGCGTCGAGATCGGCGTCGCGACCACGGCCGTGACCGTCGGCCAGCACGTCCACACCCACAACCTGAAGGGCCAGCGGTGGGCATGATCGAGAACACCACGTTCCAGGGCTACCGGCGCTCCAACGGCGCCGTCGGCGTGCGCAACCACGTCGTGATCCTGCCCGTCGACGACATCTCCAACGCGGCCGCCGAGGCGGTGGCACGGGTCGTGCACGGCACGATGGCCCTGCCGCACCCCTACGGCCGGCTGCAGTTCGGACCCGACCTCGAGCTGTTCTTCCGCACCATGATCGGCACCGGGGCCAACCCCAACGTGGCCGCCGTGGTCGTGATCGGCATCGAGGAGAACTGGACCCGCAAGATCGCCGAGGGCATCGCCGCGACCGGCAAGCCCGTCGAGGCGTTCTCCATCGAGGGGACCGGCGACCTGCGCACCATCGAGAAGGCGTCGCGCGCAGCGCAGCGCCTGGTCATGGACGCGGGCGAGCACCAGCGCGAGACCATTCCGCTCAACGAGCTGTGGATCTCGACCAAGTGCGGCGAGTCGGACACCACCTCGGGGCTGGGCTCCAACCCGACGATCGGTCGTTACTGCGAGCGCTTCGTCGACGACGGTGGCTACTTCTTCTTCGGTGAGACCTCGGAGCTGACCGGCGGCGAGGACATCGTCGCCGAGCGCATCGACGACGCTGAGCAGCGCGCGAAGTTCCAGCGCCTGTTCGATGAGCACGAGCAGATCATTCTCGACCAGGAGGCTGACCTGCTCGGCTCGCAGCCGACGCAGGGCAACATCGCCGGCGGGCTGTCGACCATCGAGGAGAAGGCGCTCGGCAACATCCAGAAGATCGGGCGTTCCCGAGTGCACGGTGTGCTGGAGATGGCCGAGGCGCCCGAGCGGGGCCCGGGGCTGTACTTCATGGACACCTCGTCGGCAGCCGCCGAATCGGTCACGCTGTTCGCCGCCGGGGGCGCCGCGCTGCACCTGTTCACCACCGGGCAGGGCAACATCATCGGTAACCCGATCGTGCCGGTCGTCAAGCTCACCGCGAACCCCAACACGGTGCGCACGATGTCCGAGCACGTCGACATCGACATCGCCGGGACGATCACCGGCTCGATGACGCTGGACGAGGCCGCGGACGCGACGGCCGAGATGGTCGCGCGGGTCGCGTCGGGTCGTCTGGCCGCCGCGGAGGCCCTCGGGCACCGCGAGTTCGTCCTCACCCGCCTGCACCGCACCGCCTGACCACACGCCCCGGCCGCGACCAGCCCACGGGCGTCGCGGCCGGGCGTGGTCACACCGACAGGACCCACGAGGTGGACCGTCCAGCGACCCTGCGCGACGTGGCCGATCGCGCCGACGTGCACCCCTCGACCGCGTCACGGGCGCTCAACGAGCGCACCCGGGACCTGCTCAACCCGGTCACGGCTCGACGCGTCCTGGTCGCCGCCGACGAGCTCGGCTACCAGGCCAACCCGATCGCGCGCGGCCTGAAGACCAGCCGCACGATGACCATCGGGATGGTCGTGCCGGACCTGACCAACCCGCTGTTCCCGCCGATCGTGCGTGGGCTGGAGGACCGGCTCGGGCCGGCGGGCTTCACGCTGCTGATCGCCAACACCGACCTGGACCCGCAGCGCGAGACAGCGGTCGTCGAGGCACTGCGGGCGCGGCGCATCGATGGCCTGGTGGCGGCCACCTCGCGCTCGGACAACGGGTTGCTCGCCGAGCTGGCCGCGGCCGGCCTGCCGCTGGTGCTGGTCAACCGCGCCGGCGACCCGTCGGGCGCCTCGTCGGTCACGCCCGACGACCACGCCGGCATCGGCCAGGCCGTCACGCACCTGGTCGAGCTCGGCCACACCCGCATCGCCCACCTCGCCGGCTCGCCGCGCACGTCGACCGGTGGGGACCGCCTCGCGGCGTTCCGCCACTGGACCGCCCACCACGGGCTGGCCGTCGACGACGACCTGGTCGCGACGGCCGAGGCGTTCACCGAGGCCGACGGCGCGGCCGCGTGCCAGGCGTTGATGGAGCGCGGCACGGCCTTCACCGCGATCGTCGCCGCCAACGACCTGGTCGCGCTGGGCTGCTACGAGGTCCTGCGCGAGCACGGCCTGCGGGTGCCCGAGGACGTCTCGGTGGTCGGTTACAACGACATCTCGTTCACCCATGCGTTCTGCCCGCCGCTGACCTCGGTGCGCGTGCCGCTGTACGACCTCGGGCGCCGCGCCGCGGACCTGCTGCTGGAGGCGATCGACGACGACGCCGCACCCACGGCCAGCGTGCGCCTGACCCCGAGCCTGGTCGTGCGCCGCTCGACCAGCCCCCATCGCCAGGACGGGTGAGCACAGCCCGCCGGCGGTGGCGCACCGTTGCGGCGGGACCCTGCGGACGATTGCTGGCACACCGACGAGGAAGGCGTGGCTCGATGGGCAGTCCGACCGGAACGGGGAACGCGGTGGGGGCGGAGCAGGACCCGCGTCTCGAGGACGTCGTGCGCACCTGGTACCCCCGCTTCGTGGCCAACGGGATCGACGCCCTTGACCTCGACCGCGTCCTGTCCTCCGTGCAGTCCTGGGGCGACTGGCCCGACGCCTGGGAGCGCGAGGCAGAGGAGTGGGCCGAGCGTGGCCAGGCCGCCCGTGCTGTCGGTCACCTGCTCACGGGGGCGGAGCACCTGCGACGCGCGGCGCTGACGCTGCAGTTCGCCCAGTTCGTCCTCAACGACGACCCGTCGCGCCGAGCCGCCCTGCACCGTCGGCAGTGTGAGCTGTACGCCAGCGCCGCCCCGGACCTCCAGCCGCCAGCACTGCGGGCGGAGGTGCCGACCGCGGTTGGCCCGCTCCCGGGGTACCTGCGCAGGCCGGGTCGCGGCCCGACGCACGGCGTGGTGCTGCTGGTCCCGGGCCTGGAGTCCACCAAGGAGCAGTTCTCGACCTACGAGCCCTTCCTGCTCGACCGCGGCCTCGCCACGCTCTCCATCGAGGGGCCGGGGCAGGGTGAGACCCGCAGGCGCCTGCCGTTCCGCGACGACGACTACGGCCGTGCCGTTGGCGGCGTGTCCCGATGGGTCGACGAGAACCTCGCGGACCTGGGGCCCGTCGTCGTCCTGGGAACGAGCTTCGGCGGGTACCTGGCGCTTCGGCACGGGACGCAGGTGCATCGGCTCGCCGCGCTCGTCGACATCGCCGGGCCGTACGACCTGGCCTGGTACGACGAGATGAAGCCTGTCCTGCAGGAGGGCTTCCGGCACCTGGTCGGTGCGGACGGTCCGACGACCCGCGACCTGCTCTCGTCGATGACGTTGGCCGACGTGCTGCCGCGGATCGAGGTGCCGACCCTCGTCCTGCACGGGGGGAGCGACCCCGTCGTGCCCGTCGAGCACGCCCACCGGATCGCCGCCGGGCTCGGTGGCGTGGCCGACCTCATGGTGCACCCCGAGGGCGGGCACAGCTGCCAGAACCTGCACACGCTCGTGCGTCCTGCCGTGGGCGACTGGGTGCGAGACGCCGTGCTGGCGTCGGCGTGAGCGCCGTCGACCACCGCCCCACCCCCCGGAAGGGCCCTTGAGCCATGGAAGATCTGCTGGTCATCGTCGCGGCGCTCGCCTTCGGCTCGCTGGTCAAGGGCATGACCGGGTCGGGCCTGCCGCAGGTCGCGATCCCGGTCATGGCCACGTTCCTCGGCCCGGAGCGCGCGGTGGTGATCATGGCGATCCCGGGCGTGGTGTCCAACGGCTGGCTGCTGTGGTCGCACCGCCGGCACCTGCGTGAGGCCCGCGACCTGCCGGCGCTGCTCGGCACGGGGGTGGTCGGGGCCGTCGCTGGTACGTGGCTGCTGACCAGCCTTCCCGCCGCGGTGCTCGCGCTGGTGCTGGCCGCGATGATCGTGGCCTACGTGCTGCTGCGGGCGACCCGCGTCCAGGTGCACCTGCCTGCGCGCGTGACCCGCTGGGCCTCACCGCCGGTCGGGCTCGCAGCCGGTGCGCTGCAGGGCGCGACCGGCATCTCCGGCCCCCTGCTGACCACGTACATCCACGCGTTCCGGCTCGAGAAGCACGTCTACGTGGTCTCGCTGGTCACGCTGTTCCTCGTGTTCTCGATCACGCAGGTCGGCACGCTCGTGGGTCTCGGGCTGTACACCCAGGCAAGGCTCGGCGAGAGCCTGCTGGCGATGCTGCCGATGGCGGTGTTCCTTCCCCTCGGGATCCGGCTGTCGCGGCGGCTGTCGGGCCGGGCGTTCGACAACGTCGTGCTCGTGGTGCTGACGCTGACCGCGGCCAAGCTGGTGTTCGACGGCATCGGCGGCCTGTGACGCCGCTGACCGTGCCGCCGCCGCAGCGACCACCGGGGGCAGCGACCATCGACCGGAGCGGGAGCACGTCGTGACCGAGCAGCTGTCCCTCGACGCCGCCGCGGCGCTGGCCGTGGCGGCGCTGGAGCGAGCGGGGACGTCACCGGCGACGGCGGCGCGGGTCGCCGCGGCGCTGGTCGCGGCCGAGGCCGCCGGGCAGGCCGGCCACGGGCTCGCGCGGGTGCCGTCGTACGCCGCGCAGGTCCGCAGCGGCAAGGTCGACGGCCACGCGGTGCCGCGTGCGGAGCGCGTCGCGGGCGCGGCCGTGCGCGTCGACGCGGCGCACGGCTTCGCGTACCCGGCGCTCGACCTCGCCGCCGACGAGCTGGCCGCGCTGGTGCCGCGGACCGGCGTGGCGCTGGCGACGGTGCACCGCTCGCACCACGTCGGCGTCGCCGGCCAGCACGTCGAGCGGCTCGCCGAGCGCGGCCTGGTCGCGCTGCTGCTCGCCAACACCCCCGCGGCGATGGCGCCGTGGGGCGGCCGCACGGCGCTGTACGGCACCGACCCGGTCGCGTTCGCCGCGCCCCGGGCGGACGCGCCGCCGCTGGTCGTCGACCTCTCGCTGAGCACGGTCGCGCGCGGTCGGGTCGCCGTCGCGGCGCGCGAGGGACGGCCGATCGAGCAGGGCTGGGCGCTGGACGCCGACGGGCGCCCGACCACCGACGCCGCGGCGGCGATGGACGGCGGCAGCATGCTGCCGCTGGGCGGCGCGAAGGGCGCCGCGCTCGCGCTGGTCGTCGAGGTGCTGGCCGCCGCGGTCGCCGGCGCGGCGCACGGCGGCGAGGCGAGCAGCTTCTTCAGCGGCGACGGCCCGCCGCCGGCCGTCGGCCAGGTGCTGCTGGTGGTCGACCCCGGGCCGACGTCGGGTGGCAGCTACGCACAGCGGATCGAGGTGCTGCTCGGGGCCGTGCTCGCGCAGGACGGCGTGCGCCTGCCCGGCAGCTCCCGGCTCCAGCGCGAGGGTCGCACGTCGCTGGAGGTCGCCGACGACCTGCTCGCCGAGCTGCGGGACCTCGCCGGGGAGGCCTGACGGCGCCTCACTGCGACCAGCGCTCCCGGTGCACGACTGCCGTGGTCGGGCGCCGCCCGCGTCGCACCGAGCGTGTCGTCGGTGTCCCGTCGGGGTGGGGGTGGCCGAGCGTGACCACGCCGAGCGGGTGGACCCGCGCCGGCAGGTCGAGCAGCGCGGCCAGGCCCGGCACGGCGTGGGCGCCGAGGAACCCGGCGGCCAGACCCGCCTCGGTCGCCAGCAGCAGCAGGTTCTGCATGGCCGCACCGGCGTCGACCCACCAGTACGGCACGTCCCACGTGTCCGGGCCCGCGTGCTTGTCGGGCTCGTCGTAGCGCCGGTGGTACGCGCGCTCGTCGGCGCACGGCACCACGTGCACCGGTGCGGTCGAGAGCCACGCCGGGTACCCGCGGGCGACCCACGCGTCCTCGCCCGCCGCGGTCGCCAGCGCCCTGCGTCGGTCGGGCTCGGCGACCACCACGAACGCCTGGCCCTGCGCGTTGCCGGCCGACGGTGCACGCCGCGCCAGGTCGCACAGCGACTCCACGTGCGCGACGTCGAGTGGCACGTCGGAGGTGCGCCGCACCATCCGGCGCGCCCGGATCGCGTCCTGCAGCTCCACCCCGGCCCTCCCGGTCCGTGCGCCCGCGTGCCCACCCGGCACGCGCCGAGGACCCTACGGCCCCGGGGTAGCGTCATGTGCAGCCGAGCAGGGTGCGCTGGACGTGACAGGGACCTCCCCGACAGGGACCTTCCCGCCGGACGAGACGTTGGACGACGCGCGCGCCCGCGAGCTCGGCCACGAACTCGGCCTGCGCGGCGACGAGTACGACCGGATCGTGGCGACCCTCGACCGCGTGCCGACGGTGTCCGAGCTCGGGATGTACTCGGTGATGTGGTCCGAGCACTGCTCGTACAAGTCCTCCAAGGTGCACCTGCGCACGCTTCCGACCGAGGGCGAGCGCATCCTGGCCGGCGTCGGCGAGAACGCCGGGGTGGTCGACGTCGGCGACGGCGTCGCGGTCGCGTTCAAGATCGAGTCGCACAACCACCCGAGCTTCGTCGAGCCGTACCAGGGGGCGGCGACCGGCGTGGGCGGGATCCTGCGTGACATCTTCACGATGGGGGCCCGGCCGATCGCGATCATGGACCCGCTGCGCTTCGGGCTGCCGACCCGCCCCGACGGCAGCCCCGACCCGCTGCAGCGCCGGCTGGTCGACGGGGTCGTGCGTGGAGTCGGCGGCTACGGCAACTGCGTCGGGGTCGCCAACATCGGTGGCGAGCTCGAGTTCGACGAGCGCTACGCCGGCAACCCGCTGGTCAACGTCCTGGCCCTCGGGGTGCTGCGCGCCGACCGGCTGCAGCTGGCCCGGGCCGAGCGCGTCGGCGACCTCGCGGTGCTGCTCGGCTCGGCGACCGGCCGCGACGGCATCGGCGGTGCCAGCGTGCTGGCCAGCCAGGAGTTCGACGACGAGCTCGACGCCAAGCGCCCCAACGTCCAGGTCGGCGACCCGTTCGCCGAGAAGCAGCTGATCGAGTGCTGCCTGGAGCTGTACGAGCGCGACCTGGTCTCGGGGATCCAGGACATGGGCGCCGCCGGCATCGCCTGCTCGACCTCCGAGCTCGCGTCCAAGGCCTCGATGGGCATGGACGTCGACCTCGACCGCATCCACCTGCGCGAGCCGTCGATGGCGTCGTGGGAGATCCTGTGCTCCGAGTCGCAGGAGCGCATGATGGCGCTGGTCGCGCCGGAGGTGCTCGACGAGGTCCTGGGCGTCGCCGCGCGCTTCGGCGTGCCCGCCAGCGTCTGCGGCGAGGTCGTCGCCGGCGACCGTCTGCGCCTGACCCGTGGTGGTGAGCTGGTCGCCGACGCCCCCGCGCGCTCGCTGGCCGACGAGGGCCCGACCTACGACCGCCCGATGCAGCGCCCGGCGTGGCTGGACGACCTGGCCGCGGTCGACGCCGACGCGCTGGAGGTCGACGACCTGCCCGGCACGGCGCTGGCGTTCCTGGCGAGCCCCAATGTCGCAAGCGCCCGCTGGGTCACCGAGCAGTACGACCACCTGGTCGGTTCGGGCACGGTGCTCGGCCCCGGCGAGGGCGACGCCGGCGTGGTGCGCGTGCCCGGCACCCGTCGCGGCGTCGCGGTCGCGACCGACGGCAACGGGCGCTGGTGCGAGCTCGACCCGCGCGAGGGCACCCGCCGCGTGCTCGCCGAGGCGCACCGCAACGTCGCGTGCACCGGCGCGCGCCCGCTGGCGACGACCAACTGCCTGAACTTCGGCAACCCCGAGCGGCCCGAGGTGATGTGGCAGTTCGCCGAGTCGGTCGCCGGCCTCGGCGAGGCCGCCCGCGCGCTGCAGGTGCCGATCACCGGGGGCAACGTCAGCCTCTACAACGAGACGCGCCCGTCGCCCGACGCCGACCCGGTCGCGATCCTGCCGACGCCGGTCGTCGGGGTCCTCGGCGTGATCGAGGACGCGACGCTGGCCGTCGGCAGCGCGTTCGCCGCGGCCGGCGACGTGCTGCTCCAGCTCGGCGCGCCGACGGTCGACGGGCTCGCCGGCTCGGAGCTGCAGCGCTTCCTCGGGGCAGCGGCCGGCGGCGTGCTCGCGCGGGTCGACCTGGGGCTCGAGGCACGCCTGGCCGACGTGCTGGTCGGGCTCGCTGCGGCACGGCTGCTGCACAGCGCCCACGACGTCTCCGGTGGTGGGCTGCTCGCCGCGCTCGCGGAGTGCTGCACGCCCGGGCTCGGCGTGGCGTACCTGCCCGAGGACGGCCCGGACCCGACGCAGCTGCTGTGGTCCGAGTCCCCGGGACGCGTGCTGGTCTCGTGTGCGCCCGGGGACGCCGAGGCCGTCCTGGCCGCGTGCGCCGCGGGGGACGTCCCCGCACGTCGGGCCGGGACCGTCGGCGGCGCTGCCGTGCTCGTCGAGGGCGTGCTCGAGCTGCCGCTGGACGAGGTCGTGGCCGCGCGTGAGGACGGGCTCGCACGTGCCCTCGGCGAGGCCTGAGCGGCATCGCGCGGTCCTGCCCGGCCACGTTGCCGGTCGCTGCTCGACGACCGCGGGGGGCTGCGGCCGGTCGCTGCGTCGACAGGCGCTTGCAGAGCGGTAACACTTGCAAGCGGAGCCGGGACTCCCACGGAGCACCCCACATGACCCAGCACAGCGCACGACGACGCGACGCCGATCGGCGTCGCGCGGGTGCCCTCAGCGTCGAGCAGGCCCGTGCCCGGGCCCGCGCGCTGCTCGCCGAGCGTCGCGAGCAGCTGCGCCGCGACGCCGAGGCCCGGCGTGGCGGCGACGACGAGGGCCCCGACCGCGCCTGACGACCGTCAGGCCGTGGCGCTCACGACGCGGTCCTTGCCGGCGTGCTTCGCCGCGTACAGCGCGCAGTCGGCGGCCTGGAGCAGCTCGGTCGGTGCGGTGCCGGCGCGGTCGGTGACGGCGATCCCGAAGGACGCCGTGACCGCGAGGCCGGCGTCGGCCAGGGAGTCGCGCAGGCGCTCGACCAGTGCGACGGCACCGTCCTC
>Ga0136604_1000285_pt1 | contig 27209 bp, 25 predicted proteins | sample AntRauFillE10628_FD_104928 | JGI IMG/M metagenome (GOLD analysis project Ga0136604, IMG submission 104928) | Saline lake microbial communities from Rauer Islands, Antarctica - Metagenome Filla E10 #628 | ecosystem: Environmental > Aquatic > Non-marine Saline and Alkaline > Saline | place...
AAATTATATTCTGTTACATTAGAATATTTTGTGACGTATATAGTATTCGTTTACCGACATTTTCCTTTGGAGGGGAAAATGCTGGCATAAATTCACAATATGCCTTTTAGGCATTTGTTCATTTAATTAAGAAAAGCCGGGTCGGGTGACTCGGCTTTTGGTTTCATCGGTGTTCTGTTTAGAACGGGATGAGAATAAATAATATGGTGGTTCTGCTATACTCCGTATACTATCGGAGCGATATGCATGTACGTTAACATACCTATCATCGCTAAACTTAAACATTGGACCATCCAAGTGTTTTCGTTTTGGAACGTCATTTTATTTGGTTGAAGATTTTTCATAATCTTATTTGAAAGAACAATTAAAGAACAATTACTAAACTTCGCTGCGCGTCTCTTCTTGACACTAAGCTCTTATAAGAGCAGATGTCTACTTTCTTCTGTACAACAGAGAAAGGCGGACTCGTAAACGAGTCCGCCTCCCTGTCGTATTTACATTGTGCGCTTTGCTGTTGAAAATGCAAGGGTGATCAAAGGATAGCTGTGGATAACAAAAACCCCACCAAAAGTGGTGGGGTTTTTGTTATCCAACTGACAGAGAGTTCTGGGTGTAGCTACTGGAGAAAGTACTAATAAAGTGTATCGATTGTAAAATTAACAAACCCCGCAAAATGCGGGGTTTGTCTTTGGCAATAGTGCCTGAACATTGGTTGAAAGCAACTTTGTTTCGTTACTTTGATGATGACTTTCAGATAAAGTGATTTATCTGAAAAAGCTTTGCGCAATAGTTACTTTCTCCTGCTTGCTCAAGCTCACCGATTCTTTGCCGAGGAACTGGCAAAGTCCTGGTGAACCCAAAATATAGTCACTACGTTCCTTATTTTGGGCTACATCATTTTTACGTCGATGTTGACTCCTGAGGGGAGCGAGAGGTTTGTGAGGGCCTCTACCACTTTTGGACTCGGATTGAGAATGTCGATTACACGCTTGTGTGTTCGCATTTCAAACTGTTCTCGCGCGTCCTTGTGCACGAATGTCGAACGATTCACAGTGTACTTCTTGATTTCTGTTGGAAGCGGAATCGGTCCAACCACTGTTGCGTCAAAGCGCTGAGCAGTATCAATAATCTGCTTCACTGACGCGTCGAGAATTTTGTGCTCGTACGCTCGTACTCGGATTCGAAGCTTATTGATTGTGCCAGCTGCTTTATCGCTTTTTGATGTAGTGTCTGTTGCCATAGATGAAGTGAGTTAATTGATTTTGCTTACGCAACAATCTTTGTTACTACACCAGCTCCTACTGTCTTGCCTCCTTCACGGATAGCGAAGTTTGTTTGCTCTTCCATCGCTACTGGTGCAACTAGCTTCACTTTAAATGTCGCAGTGTCACCAGGCATTACCATTTCTGTTCCTTCTGCCAGGGTAACGTCTCCCGTTACGTCAGTAGTTCGGATGTAGAATTGTGGCTTGTATCCAGTGAAGAATGGTGTGTGACGTCCACCTTCATCTTTACTCAGTACATATACCTCAGCTTCAAATTCTGTGTGCGGAGTTACTGAGCCTTTTGCAGCTAGCACTTGTCCACGGTGTACGTCATCTTTCTTTGTTCCTCGCAAGAGGATACCAGCGTTGTCTCCAGCTTGCGCTCGATCCAACTGCTTGTTGAACATCTCTACTCCGGTCACAGTTGTAAGGGATGTTTTCTTGATTCCAACAATTTCAATTTCTTCTCCCACTTTTACAGCTCCTCGCTCTACTCGACCAGTTACTACCGTACCTCGACCTTCAATTGAGAAGATGTCTTCTACTGGCATAAGGAATGGTTTGTCAAGATCTCGTTCTGGTGTTGGGAAATATGTATCCATCGCGTCTACCAGCTCGATAATCTTTTCCTGGTACGTAGCGTCACCTTCGAGAGCCTTCAACGCTGAACCATGGATGATTGGCGCGTTTGCTCCATCAAAACCACCGTCCGTAAGCATTTCACGCAATTCCTCTTCTACGAGCATGAGCATTTCTTCATCGTCTACCATGTCACACTTGTTCATGAAAACAAGCATTTGTGGTACACCAACTTGCTTGGCTAGGAGTACGTGCTCACGTGTCTGAGGCATCGCTCCGTCTGTAGCGGCGACTACTAGTACGGCACCATCCATCTGAGCAGCACCGGTAATCATGTTCTTGATATAGTCTGCGTGACCTGGCGCATCGATGTGCGCGTAGTGTCGGTTTGGAGTTTCGTATTCTGAGTGTGAAAGCGAAATAGTAATTCCACGAGCTTTTTCTTCTGGAGCCTTATCAATTTCTCCAACGTCCTTTACGTTTGCTGTGTATCCGCCCCCCTTTGCTTTAAGAGTAGTAAGGATTGCAGCGGTCAAGGTAGTTTTACCGTGGTCAACGTGACCAATAGTTCCTACGTTGATGTGATCTTTTGAACGATCGTATGCATCTGCCATAAATAAATACTAGTTTAGTATATGAGTAATAATATAACCGCACACATTCGCTGTAAAAGCTGTGATCAAGGCTGGCAATCAAAACGGCGCGAGAACGCCGCGCTTTGGTTGCAAACCTAGCGTGTGAAAGAGCAGTATATTTTCGCTCCACCCACAGAAAACTGCGTGCGGTCCGGCAATGGTACCAGAGAAGGATTATTTTGCAACTTTCCAGACCAAACCTCAACTCAAGTGGTATGATTCAGCATACAAAAAACCACCTCTGAAGCGGTGGTTTTTTGTACTTTCAAGATGCGTTAGAAGCAACCGTACGCGTCACAAGTTTGACCGATTGAGGTAGGGCAGCCACCTGCTGCACAAGCACCAAACTCACTACAGCCAAAGATATTACATGTCTCAGACCCAGAGGATGGACAGCCACCTGAAGTACATGCACCGAAAGGACTACATCCATATGCATTACACACATCACCTGGATTAATCACTAAATCTGCACCAGAAGCACCAGTTCCATAAATTCCACACGATCGGGTGAGACAAATGTCACGTACACCACCACAGCTTCCGCCACCAGATGAACTAAAACTCAAGCGATCAACACCACTTGAATCGTAGTTTTCTTTGTACCTTCGATTGCCTGATATGTCGAAATCCTTACCACATTTGACCCAGTCTGGCCACGCGTACATGCCATTAGGTGCTGGGGTGCCCCAAGCCTGATACATCTTACTCACTCTCTCTAGATCCGTCCCGCTTATAAACCCAGTACCACCACCTGCCGTGGCATCGGTTGCAGTGAAACAGTCGTCATCCGAAGTAAATGGGACACCATCTGCTCCAGACCCACCCAATCCGCAATAGGCTGGGGAGTTCATTTGCGTGATAGCTGAACTTACTTCAGAATTCAAAAACGTAGCACCCAAAGTACCAGGCTTGTTTTGTGGATTAGCTGAAGTATTGATAGAGGCGGCAATATTACCAGTTGGTGGACTCGCTGGTGGGTTGACCCACTGACCGTATGCAAAGTTAGCTGCGAGCGCCAGCGTCAAAGCAACAGTGAGAAAACCGATATTGCGTAGTGGATTAATGAGGGATTTCATAGATAAGTTGGTTATGTAAAATTAATTTTTATTTAATGCGTTTAACGCCTGTTTGCGTTCTGACTCTGCGGCAGTCGAAGACTCAACAGAATCTGTGTTCATAGCGTCCAATGCAGCAAGGCGCCTTTCTACCTCCTGTGCAGATACTTCACCTTCTGCAACCTGCATTGATTCAAGAATGGCGATTCTTTCTTCGGTGGTTGTTTGGGTATTCTCTGCGGTGCCAGTATTGCCATCTGGTGTTACCCCTGAATCATTCAGCACGAAATAATACAGCACATACCCAAGCAGCAGTGCTGCTACTAAGACCAAGACGGCTGTTATTGTGCGTCGTGTAGTTGTTGCTTGCCCAACGGAAGCTTGGTCTTGATTGGGTGCGTTGTTAGGTATAATTTCTTGCTCCTGATTGTTTTGGTTGTAGTCCATAGTATATTTTTAAGTTACAAAGGATTTTAAATTTCTTCAACGACTGGTATCACCTCGACTCGAATCTCCTCAGTAAACTCGATCATTGTTGTCGGCTCGGTACACGAGAGCTCAATCACACTGGTACTCGTCAGCGGATCAGTGTTGTCTGTGCCTGTGATAGTAATTGCTGGGTCAGCCGGAGTAGTAAATGATTCATTGATACCGGCACCCTGCACCGTACAATCTGCTACGTATGGTGCTGATACTTCCCACCTAATCTCAGGTGTGTCATTTGCCCTGACTAAGTATCGGTCAGTAACAGCGTAGATATCCATGATTGGAGAAACAGGTGCAAGTGAGTTGGTGAAGGACCGGTCGTTCCCGTCGACATCCTCATCGATAGAAGGCGTAGAAGGTACATCCTCTGGGATAGTACCCGGAGCTGGAAGGTCAACTTCTAACAAATAGGTATTACTTCCAAAATTTAGATTTGTGAGCCGCAGTGGTGGATTGAATGTTCCACCGTCAACTGTCCCTGACACACTGTCTGTATTAGCTCCAGAAACGCTCAAAGTGTAGCTTGGCTGACTTGCTGGAGGGAGACCTGCAGGGACACCGGTAACCACAGCGTTGAAGTCAACTACATTGTAGATGCCCGTGACTGGATCTGCTGACGGTACGCCAATGTAAGAAAATGGTCCTATTTCAATATCTGTTCGCGCCGAAACCGTTAGATCTTGGAAATATGGCGTTCCGCCACTGTAACAAGTGAGCGTATATGCTGTACTTCCAGACGGCGGTGTAACGTCGGTGGCATGGTCGATTCCCGAGGCGGAAGCAACAGCACCGTCCCAATCGGTTTGTCCTCGGTTGTTGGAGACTTCACAAGAATCAAAACCTTGCACATTCCAAGTGATGGTTGAGGTTGCCCCAAGTGAAACGATGTCAGGATCTGCATCAAAGGTATTGATGGCTGGTGCAACTGTTGCATCAATGGTCAAATCTTGAATGTATGGAGTGCCTCCACTATAGCAAGTCAGCGTGTATGCTGTGGTACCAAGCGGTGGTGTAACGTCGGTGGTGTGGTCGGTGCCAGAGGAAGATGCTACCGTGCCATTCCAATCTGTTTGTCCCCTATTGTTAGAAGCTTCACAAGAATCAAAACCTTGCACATTCCAAGTGATGGTTGAGGTTGCACCTTCAGTCACTACTGTGGGTGCGGCTGTAAACGTATTGATGGCAGGTGCTGAGCTAGCTACTACTCCGGAAAAATCTACCCAGCCTACATTGGTACTCCCGCCCCATGCATATTTAAACGTAGAGTCTACTGTGGTGTTATTGAATCGTACTCCATACGGTGTGCCGTTGGTTGCTGTGCCTTTCAGTGCAATCCAGCCGTCCCAACCACCAGATACAGTACTGTCTGCCATGGAGGAACAGTCACCACCAGCTGTCCCTGCACAAGCTCGTGCCCAACCTTGCAGCTCAATAACTCCGGCATTGTCTACTAACTGAGCATTTGTTCCGTTGGTTGTGTTTGGGAAGCTGCTCAGGCCACCAAATTTAATCCAACCAAGGTTTGAGTTCCACGCGTACCCACTTAAATCACCACCCGCGTCGATTGCCACACCATAATCCACCTTGGGACCAGGAGCCGAGCCACCAACACATGAGTCTTCATTTTCACAGCTCATTGATATCCAACCGACGCCTTCTAGTGCACCGGTGATTGGATTATTGTAGCCACTCCACGCGTACCCCTCAAGTTCAGTTGGTAATCCTGGCATTTGCGCGAAGGCAGACGTTGCTGATAAATAAAAGGCGGCTATCAACACAAAAGCTCCTACAGCAAATTTGCACAATAGTGACGGGACGGTGTGTTGATTCATATCTATCATTCTAAGCTACTTTTTTTTGTTTTTTAGAACTATCCACATTCTAAAGAAAAACACTCCTGATGTAAGGAGTGTTTTTCTAGACTGACCCAGTCCAAGCTTAGGACTACTAGACGATTCCGCGGGCTTTTTTGATTTCTGCCTCTACGTTTGGCGGTACTACTTCGTAGTGATCGAATTCCATGGTCATGGATGCTCGACCTTGAGTCATTGAGCGCAGAGTATTCGTGTAACCAAACATTTCAGATAGAGGGATTTTGGAGTTGACGATTGTTTTGCCACCCAGCTCTTGAGTAGCTTCGATTTGTCCTCGTTTACTGGAAATATTTCCTTGGATATCACCCATAAATTCTTCTGGGGTACGTACCTCGACCTTCATAATTGGTTCGAGCACAACCGGGGTCGCTTTTGCAGCAGCCTCTTTGAACGCTTGAATGCCCGCCAGCTTAAAGGCGATCTCACTAGAGTCTACATCGTGGAATGAACCATCGAACAGTTCGACCGATACGTCTTCCATTTTGTATCCAGCAACAAATCCTCGACCCATGGCTTCCCTGCAGCCTTTCATTACGGCTGGGATGTATTCTTGCGGAATCACTCCACCTTTGATGTTGTTGATAAACTCAAAGTGATCTTCACGCGTGACGTTTTTGGCAATCTTTTCGGGCTCTCCTTCTGCGTTTAGTGCGAGTGGCTCAAGTGGTTTGATGCGGATCTTTACGTGACCATACTGTCCGCGTCCACCTGATTGTTTTACGTACTTGTGATCTGCTTCGGCGCTTCCGCGGATTGTTTCTCGGTACGCTACTTGAGGCTGTCCAATATTTGCCTCAACGCCAAACTCTCGCTTCATTCGGTCTACGAGAATATCCAGGTGTAGCTCACCCATTCCGGCAATAATCGTTTCGAGAGTTTCTTCATCAGTGGACACAACGAAGGTTGGGTCTTCATCTGCCAGTCGTTTGAGTGCAACGCCCATTTTTTCTTGGTCGTTTTTGGTTTTTGGTTCAACCCGCACAGCCACCACTGGCGCCGGGAAGGTGATGGTTTCTAGGAGGATTGGGTTATCCAGATCACACAGTGTGTGTGAAGTTTTTACCTCTTTGATTCCTACTGCTGCTGCAATTTCGCCAGCGTATACTTCATCCACTTCTTCTCGCTTATCAGCCATCAACCGTACAATTCTTCCCACTCGCTCTTTCTGTCCAGTCGAAGCATTCAGGATATAGGTTCCTGATTTTACTACTCCTGAATACACTCGGAAAAAAGCAAGCTGCCCGACAAACTTGTCGTCTTGCAATTTGAATACCAGTGCACTAAACGGTGACTCATCTGCTGGCTTTCGAGTCAAATCTACCTCTTCATCTTGCGGGTCATGACCTTCAATATCTGGTAGGTCAATTGGGGATGGTAGATAATCAACCACGGCATCGAGCACAAGCTGCACTCCAATATTTTGCAGCGCTGTTCCGGTCATGATCGGGAAGATTTCGTTGGCCAAGACGGCTTTTCTTAGGGTTTTCTTGAGGTCTTCGTTGGTTGGCTCTTCCCCACCCAGATACGCTTCCATCAACGCATCGTCGTGCTCTACTACGCGCTCGATTAGTTCTGCGCGACGCTTGGTAGCCTCTGCGAGAAACTCTTCTGGAATTTCTTCTTCAGAAACCAGCATTCCCATTTCGCCTGCAAAGGTGTACGACTTCATGGTGACCAGGTCTACCACTCCGCGCATTTCGTTTTCAGCTCCCATTGGGATTTGGATTCGACACGCCTTCTTTGACAGTCGATCTTCGATAGATTTTACTGAAGAGTCAAAGTCAGCTCCCAGCTTGTCCATTTTATTGATGAAGCAAATTCGGGGAACTTCGGCTTCGTCGGCGTATCCCCAGTTGGTTTCGGTTTGTGGCTCTACTCCAGCTGCACCGTCAAATACCACTACCGCGCCGTCGAGCACACGCATCGATCGCTTTACCTCAGCAGTAAAGTCAATGTGTCCGGGTGTATCGATGATGTTAAAGGTGTACTTTAGGTCTTTTGAAATCCGATCTTCTTCGAGCGTTTTAGTCCAGTGACATGAAATAGCCGCTGCAGTAATAGTAATACCTCGCTCTCGTTCTTGTTCCATCCAGTCAGTGACGGTTGCACCATCGTGCACCTCACCAATCTTGTGACTCATCCCAGTATAAAAAAGGATTCGCTCAGATGTGGTTGTTTTACCAGCGTCCACGTGAGCCACGATTCCGAAGTTTCGTAGCTTGTGAAGAGGAAATGCTCGTGCCATAAATCTTAATTCTGTTACTTATATATGTATAAACGTCTGTACCTCTAGTGCGCCTCAAGAAAACTGCGTCGCAATAGTAAATATGCCTAAAGGCAAGGTGGCGATACTATACTGCAACATCAGCAAAACAGCAACCAATTTAAGAAAGGAGTTCTTTGCGACTGGTCACACAAAATATTAAATCAATCTTCTATAACAGCCCTTCGTACATCGATACATACTTACCCACGACCACGGGTACAATAACTGCAGCGATCAACATAGGTAGCAGTAATAAAATGACTGTCGACCAGAAGGTGATTTTCATATAGCGTTCTGTTTTTTGTACCGAGGTGAGAATTTTATTTACTTGCACTTCTAGCTCATCGATTTGTTGTTGGGTTTTATCGTCCATGATGGCTTTAGTGTACCACCAAATACAAAAGCCGGCGCAGTGCCGGCTTTTGATTATTCATTTTTTGGTTTTTCTTTTTTCTTTTTCTTTACTTCTTTTTTTCTATCGTGCCCTTTTGACATTTGGTATATATTGTCTAATAACTAATTACCAGTAGTATACGCTATTTTTTAAACTTCTACGACGAGTTTGCTATACTGCTGCAATATGGAAAACGAAAAACCCGCATCTAAAGCTGCGCAAACTGCCGAACAAACAGATAGACTGCTCGAAGTATTACACGTATTAGAAAGTCGTATCGAAAGGCAAAACTCTTATAAGAACGCTTTCTTGAAAGGGATGGTCTACGGTTTGGGTACCGTGATTGGTGCTACGGTCTTGGTCGCGCTGTTTGGCGGAGTAATCGCTGCTACACTCCAAACCCTAACGGGAGAAGACATAGATACCGAGCTATTAGATCGTTGATTTCTTGTCTTTTATTAGTTGTTGTTTTTGCGGGCGACTGAGCTGTTTGATGGCGTACTCTCGCTGCTGGGCATCTGACCGACTTGCAAGCACTTCTTGATACAACAACTTCACTGGCCGCCTCGAGCGAGTGTACTTGGCCCCTTCAATGGTGCTTTTGCCATTGTGTTCGGAAAGCCGCTTTTTAATATCTCGAGCGTAGCCGGTATACAATGTCCCATCTGAACACTTGAGTATATATACAAAATGTTCTTCTGGTTTATGTTCCATCTTTTTTGCCCCATTGCCACTTTAATGGTTCTCCGGTGCGATAGGTAATAGCGAGCAAGAGTAGTGTGGCAAGCACCACTGGTACAACCACATGACTCGTTGCTTGGGCATCTGTTACATTCTGTTCTGCCCAGATAGAAAGTCCGACGACGAAAACTACATACACTCCGAGAACACCCCACCCTTGCTTGGTAGCTGGTATCCAACCAAAACCGTACATCTTTCGTTTGAACCAGTAACCTTCTGGATTGTCACGTAAGTATCGCGTGTACTCAGTAATAAAACTCATGGTAGTTAGTATGAACTGTATCTTTTGCGGTGTAAAGGCCAGATACACAAACCCATCGACTGCAAAGGCACTTGCGTTCTTTTTTTACTTTGTGTATACTTGACACTAATTCAGTACTTTGCTAGATTAGACACAGAAAGAGATGACGTCCGCACACAACAGTGCGGAAAGATTTACTCTTTACTTAGTGTAGTAAATACACTTATTATTTCTTATCAGGTGGCGCGCTTGGATGCACAAACTTCAAGGCGCTCCACCTCATCGGAAAGATGGGGAATTGTTCATTGACAACCGTAGCAACATCAATTGTTTGCTACTTCACCGTAAAGACTCAGTCTTTACTTACACACTAAGGAGAATACAGATGAATATCCAAATGCTCATCATCGACCCGCAGAATGACTTCATGGAAGGTGGTGCCCTGGCGGTACCAGGAGCCACCGATGACATGAAGCGGACCGCGGCGCTCATCGACCGTATCGGTCAGAAGTTGCGGAAGATTCACGTCACGCTCGATTCCCAACACTTGGTGGACATCGCGCACCCGGCGTTCTGGCGTGATGCTGACGGCAACGCACCGGACCCGATGACGCTGATCTTTGCTGCATCGATTGAGGACGGGACCTGGACGCCACGATTGCCGAACCTGCGTGACTACGCAATCGGCTACGCCAAGGCGCTGGAGGCCGCCGGCCAATACACGCTGATGATTTGGCCACCGCACTGCCTGATTGGCACGCCGGGCCACAACATCCAGCCCGACCTGGCTGCAGCCCTCGACCGCTGGTCGATGGCACGGGTTCGCAATGTCGAATTCCTGACCAAGGGTACCAACGTGCTCACCGAGCACTATGGTGCACTGATGGCTGAAGTTCCGATTTCCAAGGATCCGACTACGCAGCTCAACGGAAGGTTTCTGAACACCATGACGGAAGCCGATCTGATACTGGTTCCTGGCGAAGCATCGACGCACTGCGTGAAGGCGACCATCGAACAGGTCGCCGACAACATCGGTGAAGAGCACATCAAGAAGTTCGTGCTCCTGACCGATTGTATGTCACCAGTGCCGGCAATCACCGACCCTGACGGCAACGTTGTGGTCGACTTCCCAGCCATGGCCGATGCGTTTCTCAAAGACATGGAAGCGCGCGGCATGCAACTGACGGCTTCGGTCGACTTCCTCGCATGATCAATCGAGGTGGGCGCAATACTGTGCCCACCCCACCTTCTGACACACGAAAGGACACATCATGTCAGACATGAATGACTTCGAAATCGGGAGTGGCTTCGGCTTCTCCGGACAAATCATCGATGGACTCGAGGCAACGCAATACACCCTGGTCACCATCGCGCTTGATGAAACCGGCTCCATCCGCGGCTACGAGCGCGATATCGAGCAGATGCTCCAAACAGCAGTTGAAGCTTGTGCTCGTGACCCGTACTCGCAAAATCTGCTCATTCGGGTCATCCGTTTTGGCAGCCAGTATGGGCGCCAAGGCGGAGGCGGTGTCGACGAAATCCATGGCTTCAAAGCCTTGTCGGAAATCGACCTGACCGCCTACCCTTCGCTTCAAGGTGGTGGACTGACACCACTCTTCGATGCCGTCTATTCTTCGGTCGGTGCCATGAACACCTACGCTCAGAATCTCCAAGACCTCGACTTCGCCGTCAACGGCATCACCTTCGTCATCTCTGACGGCGGTGAAAACAACTCCGTTGCCACGGCCAAGATGGTCAAGGAAGAACTGGCCCGGTCGGTGACCGGCGAGGTGATGGAATCGCACTTGTCGATTCTGATTGGCATCAGTACTGTTGCGCGCGAGGACCAGAATGATCCTCGGATTCAGCAGAAGCAAAAAGAAATCGAGGAAACACTCGAGCAGTTTCAAGCTGATACCGGAATGGACCACTTCAAATGGCAAGGTGACGCTACCAAAGATAACCTCGCACAACTTGCCGGGTGGGTGTCACAATCCATCTCCTCGACCAGCCAAGCGCTGGGCACCGGTGGACCGAGCAAGCAAATCTCGGCCACCATCTGATCTTTTCCCGCCGTGCGGGAGTAACCCTTGAGGGGCACCACAAGTGGTGCCCCTTTTTTAAATGAACAAATGTCCAAAGGACATATTGTGAATTTATGTCCGAATTGGCGGCTTTAGCCCGCCGCCAATTCCTGGACGAAGGAAATCCAAAACACCAGCAAACAGGAGAAACACCATGACTGTAAAAACTGACCACAGTTTCCACATCGGGGAACAACACCTCCGCACCGGAAAACCCAACCAAGACTACGCATTGTCTGGAGTCGACTATGCCATCGTATCGGACGGATGCTCGTCTGGTGGCATGACCGATATCGGTGCGCGACTGATGTCACTGGCACTGAAGCAATCGGTCATGTCCGGACCGTTGCCAGGTCTGGTTGATCGAACTCAGGCTTATCTCGACACCATGCGTCGTTCACTTGAACTGGAAACACGCGACATGCTCGCAACTGGACTGATTGCAATTGCACACAGCTCCGAACATGTGAGTGCTGTCGTGCTGGGCGATGGGGTGATTGTCGAGCAAGCAGCGCACGGATCACTCTATGCGCACAAATACGAATGGAGTGACAACACTCCATTCTATCTCGCGTATACACAAGCCCAGCGTCGTGACTTTCTTGACCGCAAGCCAACTCTCACCCATGAGTCCTGCACCATCACTGGTCCAGACACATGGCATCCGTCTCGCAGCGTTGAGAAATCAGCATTCATGGCGGTCAGGGAAGGTATTGAATGGTCGACTGGTCTCATCGAGCGAGGTGACAAGCCACCTCGTGCCGTTGGGTTGTTCTCGGACGGTGTACTCCAAGTCGACGAAGTTCCTTGGCAAAAAGTCGTTTGGGAACTCATGGCGTTCAAATCTACCAGTGGTCAATTTGCCACCCGGCGGATGAATCGCTTTCTAAGCGGAGCCAAGAAGATTGGACGGGGCCCACAAGATGATATCGCCATGGCGGTCATCCACCTCGACCAAGCAAAGGAAACCTAAAAAGGAGGACACTATGTCACTCATCCAGGAACCAACCAAACTAGAACTCGAAGGGATGGGTGCTCTGACGGTTCGACCAAGTGACTATGTCACGCAAGGTGGCGAGGGTGCGATTTACCGCAAAGGAGATCACATCCTCAAGCTGGCCTTGCAACCCAAGCAACTTGCACACTCTGGTATGCCAGAAAAAGTGCGGTTGCTGCAACGCCGACTGTCTCACCCGTCAATCATCGTCCCAGAAGGGATGGTGCGCAACAAACGAGGCGACATCGTGGGTATGCACCTCCCGTACATAACGGGCGAACCGTACCCCCGACTGTTCGCAAGCGGCTGGCGCAACAATCATCAGTTTGGTGACGCAGAAGTCACCAAACTGGCCAGCACCATGCACGAAGTGGTGAGCCACGCCCACCAAGCAAACGTGCTTTTGGTCGATGCCAATGAGCTCAACTGGTTGGCGGATGTACGAAATATCCGCCAACCAGTACCACTGGTCATCGACGTGGACTCCTGGCAGATCGATCGCTTCAAAGCAACGGTCGTGATGCCATCAATTCGAGACTGGCATAGCCCAATCTCATCCGAGTCGGATTGGTTCGCTTGGGGCGTGGTCACCTTCTTGCTCTACACGGGTATCCACCCGTACAAAGGCAAACTGGCTGGCTACAAACCCGGCGAACTGGAACGACGCATGCAAGACAACGCATCGGTCTTCCTTCCTGAAGTTGGACTCAACAAAGCCGTGCGTGACTTTGGGTCTATTCCTGGACCACTTTTGGATTGGTACAAGTCTACCTTCCAAGATGGTGTACGGACTCCCCCACCCTCACCACAACAAACCGGTCGACCACAAACCACAGTCGGTCGAGTGCTGCGAGCAGTGGTCACCTCTACTGGCGGACTAGTCTACGAAGAGCTGCTGCGCATAGCGGGTGAGAACATCATCTCTGTCTGGCCGTGCGGAGTGGTGCGTACCGACCAAGGCAACTTGGTCGAGGTAACGAGTAAGAAACGGATTGGTACCGTGAGCGGAGTACGAGTGGCCGTGGTCAAAACCACCAACGGTTGGCTGGTGGCAGAAGAAATCTCTGGCACCTGGCAGTTTCGCTGCATCGCTCGAAGCGGAAGTGAGACCAATCTCTCTCTACAACTACCAGTGGAGAATGTGCTGCGCAGCGACAATCGACTGTTTGTGACGACGCAGACAGAACTGGTCGAGCTTCAACTGCAAAGCTTCTCCAAGCCAGTACTGACCACCGCGAGCCGTTGGCAAGTGCTGGGCAACAGCACCAGCTGGTTTGCTGGAGTTGGTGTCAGCGACGTGCTGGGAGCCATGCACGTTGTGGTTCCCTACGGGCAAGACAATGTCGCCATCCTCCGAGTAAAGGAACTCGACGGACGACGCATTGTAGGGGCCAAAGCAGGTGGCCGAATTGCGACCATCACGACTATCGACGGCAGTGGTCAGTACCAAGTGCTCACCCTCAGTGCCGACAAAGACTGGCGGCAGGCAGCCGTCAGTACAATCGACGTCGATGGACCAGACCAAAACCACGCAGTGCTCCCCAAGGGGGTCATCGCACAAATTACCGAAGATGGTGAACTCACCATCGAGGTACCCAGCTCCGGCGCTGGCAAGGTGGTCAAAGATAAAGACCTCCTCTCGACCATGCGCCTCTACAGCATCGCCGACCAAGTGGTCTACCTCCACGAGGGAGCCCTCTGGAGTCTGCGCATGCAATAAAACCAAGAAACTGTTCTTTGAAGAAAACTCAAGTCCGGCAATACAATTGCCGGACTTTTTGTGTGACGACCGCGTTAGTACCTGTCCCACAAAAAGTGTGCTTATCTATTTGAAATATATAACTTTAACAAAAGTTAACCTACATTATCAGGCAGTGAGGCACATAAAATCACCATAAGAATACCTATAACGTTAGATGATAATATGGTGTAAACATGTTAAATATGTACAAATCAAAACAAAAGGTTTTTCTATTAGTCATAATGTTTGTTGTTTATCTACTTGTACTTATAAAAATCGTTATATTCAAAAATCCAGTAGATTTCACCTTTATTCCTTCTTTCTTTTCAATAAACAGCAACTTTATTCCATTCAAAACTATTCTTAGTTATTTAAGCGGTATACCGACGTGGCGTATCGCCATCACTAATCTTGTTGGAAATATTTTTCTCTTTGCACCACTGGGCGCTCTCTTACCACTTATCTTCAACACAATTACGTGGAAATATGTAATCGTCTTGGCATTAGTATTCAGCACTCTCCTTGAATGTACACAGATTTTCTTCGTTGGCTCTCCTGATATTGATGATGTATTGCTAAATGCACTTGGTGCATTTATTGGCTATGGGGCTTTTCGTTTATTCCAGAAAGTAATTTCTTTAGGCCAAGTACTGTAGACAACACTCAAGAATAAAAAAACGGGGCGCGTGCGCCCCGTTTGTGTTTTTGGTTTGATACTGAATAACAACTTCACACAGCCAAGGCCTCTGCCTTGAGAGCCTGGTATCGTAGTGGATACAGAACCTCGAGCACTTCTTGTCCGTCTGCTACCACTGGCAGATATTCACGGAAGTCCCAGCCAAAGCTGGAGCGAGAGAAGTGGGCACCAGGTACACTTTGCACGCGCTTGTGAATCGCACCCGAGAACATAAGCAACTTCGCTTCAAGGTCTGCGATAAACGCTTCCACTGTTGGAAACAGTTCTTGCAGACGTCCTTTAGACAACAGCATCTTCTGCTCGAGCGTACCGTCGAGGTACGCCGCTAGAAACCAATCTGGCCCAGCGTGTACCTCAGTCAAAGAGCGTACCATCGCGTCATGATAACCGACGCGATTGATGTGACCGTAGTCAAACGGGTCACTCCTTTCGCCTGCGCCGGTTTTGGTCAGCTCATCCATCGGAGCAATGTCGAAACATTCCTTTGGAATCACTTCCCAACCAAAGACTTCTCGGTTGATATAGTCAGCCAATTGGTACACTTCCCCTTTGACACAGTCCACCCACGGAGCAAAGTAGCCCCGCAAGTCGCCGATGAGTGTCGCGTAGCCAAAGGCCAGTTCGGTCTTGTTGCCGTTGCTGATTATCAGACCTCCTTCTTGGCTCGCGATAGCTGCCAAGACTTGGTAACGCATCGAAGCCTGTGCGGTTTTATGTTGCGGTGCTCCTTCCTTGATGTTGTTGGTCTGGCAATACGCCGAGACCATATCGTCTATTGGGACTACTCGTAGCTTGAGGCCGAGATTGCTCACTCCCTTCTGTGCGATGCTTTTGGTCTCCGCTGAGTTGTAGTCTTGGTAGGGCAGATTTACCACCACCACATTCTCCGGCCCCAGCAAATGAGTGAAGAATGCGGCCGAGAGCATCGAGTCCATTCCACCGGACAGACCAATGATGACCTTTTGTCGGTGCTTGGGGTATGCCGTTCGCAGGAAGCCGAGAGTGTCAGCTTTGATAGCCGCAAACATCTCTGCCACATCGTCGCTAGCCGGTTGCTGCACCGTAGGTGCATCAGCTGTGAGCGTGAAGCTCTGCACTTGGTCGGCGTACATCTCACACAAGCAGACGATGTTTCCCTCTGCGCTGTACACCGTTGAGCTGCCGTCAAACGGGACAAAGTTCTTCCCGTTGTTTTGCGAGCCGACATTGTTCACGTAGATGAACGGTAGGCCAATCTTCGCCACCAAGTCTTTGACCACCTGGTGGCGCTTAGCATTTTTGCGCCAGCTCCAGTTGGACGCAGACAAGTTGATGATGGTTTCTGCGCCATTACTGGCGAGAATCTCGGCCGGCTTTTGCGAGTAGTCGATATCCCACATGTCTTCGCAGAGCATGACACCGAGCTTGTACAGCACGCCGTCGATAGTGACCGAAAATGGCTTGAGCACATCCTTGAGCGACACTTCCATTTCCATTGCCAGCTTGCGCAAGCAAGTGAAGTAGCGAGCATCGTCAAAGATACGGTAGTTGGGCAAGAGTGACTTGATAGCGTACGGCAGTCCGGCGTCGTTTTGAATCACTTCGCCTTTATGCGCCACTATCGCCACGTTGTACATCCGGTAGCGACCGTTTTCGTTGACCTTGGTCCGGTCGATAGCAAACGTGCCAAAGATGACGACGATGTCGTACCCGGCCAGTGCATCGACGATACGCTGATTGTAGACAGCGATATCGTCGGCAAAGCTCGCACTGTTGAACTTGTCACCCAGCAGATATCCAGAGACGCACATTTCCGGAAAAACAATCACCTGCACGCCGCGAGCGGCTGCAGCGATGGCTTCTTTGATAATGCGCGCACTGTTGCTGTCGGGCCGTCCGGGCACCACATCGATTTGCCCCAGTGCGTAAGTAAGCACGGGTTTGTTTGGTTGAGTGTTCATGATGATTTCTCCTACATGATAAAGCGCGGCGACTGAAGGTCGCCGCGCTGATTGGTTAGTAGACCACTTGTTCAGAGAAGGTAGTCTCGTAGCCGAAGATACGCTTGGCTACAGCCACTTCATCTGCATCACCAGTTGCCTTCACAACGTTGTCCGACAGTTTGACCGTCGGCAGTCCGTTGACCTCGCACAGCTTCATCACCAATGAGAGGGGTGAAATAAATCCAAAGTCGTTGGAAAGATTGGTACCGATACCAAACGCCACTTGAATGCGCCCAGTAAAATGCGAGTAGATGTCGAGCATCTTCTGCATATTCAGCCCATCGCTAAAGATGATGAGCTTTTCGGCTGGGTTGATGCCGTAGCCTTGGTAGAACTTGATGACCTTTTCGCCGAAAGCGATAGGGTCACCTGAGTCCTGCCTGAAGCCGCGCCAATCGTAGGCGAACCTATCAGGCAACTTGGCCAAGAATGCATCGGTACCAAAGGTATCCGACAACATAATCAGCGCTCGCTGACCATTGAGCTCCTGCCAATCGACCAACGTCTGGTAGATGGAGTTGCGGGCGTCAAAATTGCTTTTGCCGCGCGCGTAGGCGTAGGCCGCCATCGGCAGTTCGTGCGCGTTGGTACCTTGTGCTTCCACTCCCAGGTCGCGGGCCAGTCTGACATTGGAAACACCGGTCATGAAATTTGTTTTCTCAAGCAGCGTTTCCGTCATCTCCTGTTCCCACAGACCCGAAAAGCGCCGACGCAGTGCAAACTGCGAACCACGTAACTCACCGTGAGCAGTGAGGAAGTCGACTTTGGCAAGCAACCGCCCCATACCACTATCGTAGAGTTGCGTTTCTGCATACCCTTCCGCCTTAGCTTTGCCGCGGCCGTAGAGTTCAGCCACAATCGACAGCGTGTAGATTTCCCACAGCGTCGAATGTGACCAAAGGCCGCCGGCGACAACAGACAGTTTCCCGTCTGCTGTCTTGGTTACCTTGGGCACCTCAAGCTTGAGGTTGCGCAGGTTTTCCGGAAAGCCAGTTTGGAACATTCCCCACGACATCAGGTATGAGATTTCATCCTCACTGAATCGAAGCGTGGCCACGTGTGCCAGCTCCGCCCGCAGTTGCTCGATGTCGATGTACTTGAGCAAGTCGACATCGGTGCGATTGATGAACGAAAACGTCGCTCGCAGGTTGGTGTAGTAACGGAAGATGTAGTTGAGCATCAGCAGCTTGTAGACGTCAGTCTCCAAGAGTGAACTGATGATCGGTGCGTCTTTTTTCCAGAGCTGTGCCATGACAGTATCCTTTCTGGTTGTAGTTGTTATTTAGTTGTAAAGAACAGATAGAATTCCCTTGAGCTGTACTCCGGAACTCTCAGTAGAGTCCAAGGCGACGTATCGCCTTGGACGTTTTGAGAGCTTCTGAGTCGGCACTTATGCCAACCGCTCTTGTTTGTATCTCAGTAACAACTCGACTAGAACGACATGCTCAGGAGCGACCAGTTTGAGCAGTCGCTCGTCGAGGTCGACCCAGGCGGTAAGACCCATGTCATCTCCCGCTTCTGGAGTTCCGCTTTGGAACTCCATAGCAAAGAAGGTAGTCATCACGCCGTACTTACTTTTGCCGTAGCGCGGGTCTTTGATGCGCTGGGAGGCAATGTACTGCGGAGCAGCCACTTCGATTCCCATTGCCTCTTCGACCTGCTCTCGGCTGGCAGCCATCTCAAACGATTCATCTTCTGGATCGACAAACCCACCAAAGAATCGAAGCGGTGAAGCATCCCCCCGCCGCCCAAGTAAGACCTGGCCGAAATCAGCGGTGTGAATTGCCATGTCGACGGTTGGGTCCGTAACCGGATACTGGGAGTGAATGGCAGCCAACCAGCCCTTGCGAAACAACGGGTCGTCATCAATTTCACTGCCGAGCTGAGCACGAGCCTGCGTAGCTGATACATTTGGAAGCTCTGGCAGTTCTTCGGTTGCATACGTGCCGCAATACTTCGGAATGAAGCTATCTCGCGAACCGTAGAGCACCGCTTGGCCGTTGTAGCTGACACTGCTGACCTTCTGATCAACCGTGCTCGACCAATGCTCATTTGAGATTGGACTATCCATCAGCGGTAGGATGGTTGCGCGCGGGTACCTCCCTTCCAGCATCTGTTTGCGGATGTGGAACGGGTACGGGTCGTCGGTGTTGAAGCGAATGGTGTTGTGTCCAACCAAGATGAGCATTTGCTCATGTCGCTGCGAGACCGCGTCCAAGAGAGCCAAGTGGCCCTCATGGAGTTCAGGTATCTGAAAGCGACCGATTGCCACCCCAAGACTTTTTTGTTGTACCGGCATGGTGTACTCCTTGAGTTTTATTGCTGTTGTAAAGGTGCGATATACTTATTGTAGTTCTTACATTAAGATATACCAATGCATTAATATTGTCAATAGTACACTAACTAAAAGAGGCAGAACTGTTTCGTTCTGCCTCTTGGTTTGTGCGTTTACCGAGCAAACCCTTTTTTCTCGGTCAACGCTCTGGCGTATTGTGCAAGACCAAACGTCGCAAACAGAAGTGGGTGTCGATACTTACTGAGGAAGATAGAATCCCCCACGGCCAAGTCTGTCTCCAGCGCACGACCATCGGCAATCACCTGTACTGGCTCGTCGCGTTTACTCTCGATCAGTGTCACTACAATCTCCTTACCATCAGCCAGCTCCTGACTGACTATCGGACGTGTCGACAGAGACATGGGGTTCAAAGGCGTAACCACCACGTTCCCCGAACCAGGCAGCAAAATCGGTCCGCCAGCTGAGGTGTTGTACCCCGTGGAGCCGGTAGCGGTGGAAACGAGTACTCCATCACCCATCAACTCCTGGTAAAACACCTGACCGTCAATCGAGATGCGATATTTTGCCACGCTGGTTTTGTGTCGCACCACGACTTCGTTTGCGATTGGTTCGAGTGCTTGTTGCTCACCAACGAGTGTTAATCCGAGCCTCTCTTCGATCTCAAATTCACCCATCCGCAAGCGACACTCTACTGTCTGCCAGTCATTTGCATTGACTGAAGTGAGAAAGCCAACGTCGCCAGCATTCACACCAAGAGTCGGGATTCCCCGGGATGAAAGCGTCGTGACAGTTTTCATCATTGTGCCATCGCCACCAATAGCAATTGCTAAATCGTAACGCTCACCTAAGTCTTCTAGATGCGTGCTCGGTCCATTAGCCACGAGTCTCAACCGCTCAAATTTATTGTGCATATCCTCGGCCAAGCGTTGGGCGGTTTGATATTGATCACCAGTGGCTGCGACCAGTAAGATGTTTCTCGGTTGCTTCGTCATTTTTTTACCTTTCATTTTGATAGTTCAGTCTTTCATTACAATATCTCATTCTTATGATATTGTAAATATAACAATAAGTATCCATGATTCAGCTGACTTTCTCCTCCCTTCCGCTACTGTGTGGGCTGGACGATCATTCACAGAAAGGGGCAGTCCAATGATTACTCTACTCGACCGCTACATCGCAACTCTCTTTGGCTTGCACATTGGCGATGCTATCTGGGCGCCATACGAAACAAAACCGGCATCAGCCATACCAGCTCTACTGGGACCAAGAGGGCTTCGTTTTCACAAGTACGAAAATCCGTGGCCGGAAGATCGAAACGGCAAGATGTTGCCGGCCGGTCGACCAACTGACGATTCCGATCAGGCCGCTGATCTTTGTCACAGCCTGCTGGAGTGTAACGGCATCGATCAAGAGCACTTGCGTTGGGCGCTACAAAACAGCGTTGTGCACGGCCATAGTCGACTCTGGAAAGGGACTGCGACCGGTGCTGGCAAAACGACTCGTGCAATGCTCGGTGATGACCCGACGAAATACGAACACGTTATCAGCACTCCGCTGGCCAGCAATGGCAGCCTGATGCGCAGCGCACCACTCGCACTATTCCTGAGTCCGAGTCCAACCAGATACTCGAAATCGAATGGAGTGGAGTACGCCATGGTAAAGGCGATGTCTGAGGTGACACACATCCACCCAGACTCCGTCGCTGCGTGCTGGTTCTTTGTTCGCATGGTACGAAACGCCCTGGCCGAACGACGTTTCGACGAAATCGAAATTCAAGACCAATTTGACTTACGGGTCTGTAGCTACCTGGTCGAAGTCGAAAATGGTGCTGGTCTTCCAGAAGACCCTGGTTCATTCAAGGACGGGTGGGGCGCCGCTGAGTATTCGCTCAAAGTGGCACTGCACGCTGTCATGACAACCGAAAGTTTTCAAGACTGCATCCGCACTGTCGGACTGGCTGGTGGTGACACTGACACCTACGGCGCAATTGCTGGAGCATTGGCTGGCGCAATCTACGGCACGAAGGCAATCCCAAGGCAATGGAAAAACACCATCCTTGGGAAAAAACCCATGCAGCACTACGGCAAACGTCTCCACGAAACACGGATGACAACTGCCAACTGAACACTCAAGACTGGCCCGGCGCTTTCGCGCTGGGCCTTTTTCTATAGCCGCTTATACAAAACCTTAAAAATACTTTTTTGGAAGTCAGCTAATCGTTTGTTTTCAATAATCATCACTTCTTCTTTTGTCAGATCAATCATAGTTACGCGACTGCCATATACCAGTTGAATCACATTCTGTTCAAACTGTTCAGTTTCTTCGGGCAAGAAGCGGACAAATCTTTCTAGCCTTGATTTTTTCTGCTTGCCTGATACATAGTTACTAATAACCATTCGTTCAAGCTTCTTTTTGTCCCGCTTATTGCGGTAGTCGTTTGTTAAATATGTATTTACTTTAGCTAAGTCTTGTTCAGAGGTGTAACGAAAAAACATTTCTCCCCTTTTGCAGTGCGCTACCACATCATCAAAGGCAGCTCTGATACCAGCTGGACCATATAAAAAACGGACGTTTTGAGGCACATCTTTCTCACGCTCACTTATCAACGGCTTGAGAACTTCTTTGCTGGCCTCATTGACTAACAACACTGCCTCTTTGAGGAGGTGGGGACTTCCTGCTGAATAATACGTTCGCTTCTTTTTCGTAGTTTCTACTACTAAGTTATTTTTTAGTAAATGCTTTAAACACCGATAGACGACAACTCTTGAAACAGCACACTCAAGAGCAATCGTAGTAACCAGCATCGGCTCAGTACCTTTTGTTAAAACCTCATACACCCGATGAGAATGCTTTGGATAGCCAAGTCGCTTGAAAACAGTTATTAAATCCATCTATATTTTGTATCATTTTTGTTACAGTATTTCAAATTTACAGCAACTGTCTTTACTTTCAATTATTCTCAAAGAGGACAGTTCATCACAAACGCAGAGGAAAAGTTATGGCTCAAGTAAAAGCACTCAGCCCCGACGAAATGCTCACGCACTGGCAACAAGCACTGCCTGATGAGGTTGTAGAAACTTTCAACAACGAGCTGGCAAAGAAATTTGACGGTAAAATGGCGATAGTTAAAACTGCAGAACTTCACAAGGCTCTGAAACAAAAAGGTGTCTCGGTAAAAGAAGTAACTGAGCAAAATTGGTTGAAACAAACCCAGAACTTATACGCTGAGCAGGGCTGGAAAGTTGACTACAAGAGCCCTGGTTGGGACGACAGCTTTGATCCCTACTTTCGGTTTGACTTGAAGTAAATCTCAAGCGGCACCTAGGTGCCGCTTTTTTATTTACATATGCACTTAATTTGTTACATAATTCTTAATATAACTGTACATTCCAAACTTTTTCGGTACAGTTCATTTAGAACGCTCATTGACACAATAAGGAGAACTGTCATGACCATACCTCACCTTCTTTCTGGCTGCCGGGACGGCGTCATAGTTTTGACTTCACGTAACATGGATCCGGTTGCAAAAAAAGTTGCTCGTGACCTGCAGCACCGTGGCGTCCCAATCGAGTTCAATCGAGATTGTGTACTTGATATCGATGTCTTCAGTGACGGAGAGCTTTGCACTACCATCAAACCTAACGTACGGGACAAGGTTGCGTTTTTGTTCTGGGACTTTATGCCAAAGAACTTTGATGGTGAAATCAACATCCGAATCCAAGAACTAGAGCTGGCCCTAAAAGCCCTTGAGGGAGCTCAAGTCGCCAAAATTATTCTGGTATGCCCCTATCTTCCCTATACAAGACAAGAGCGTCCAATGAGACGTCAACCGCTGAGCGCCAAACAGCTTGCGCAAAAGCTCAGCAAGTTCCAAAAGTTGAAGCACTTGGTTACGTTTGATTTGCATGCTCCACAAATTGCTGGCTTCTTTGATGACCACATCGAAGTTATCAACGTACCAGCACATGTTATATTTGCGCCATTCTTCCGGAAAGAGTTCACGCAAGAAATACAAGCTGGGGCGCTAAGCTTTTTAGCAACAGACATGGGTGGCTCAAAGCGCGGACGCAACTGTGCCGAAAAAACTGGCCCAGGTCTTGACATCGCAATTGTCGACAAGCGACGCGATAACGGGGAGAGCAGGGCTATCAAAATAGTCGGCGATGTCAGCAAGACCATCATAGTCTATGACGACATTGGTGGCACCATGGGATCACTGCTTGGTGCATGTGTAATCGCAACTGAAGGCGGAGCAAAAAATCCTAATGGTGCGATTGCACACAATGTGCTCAGTCCAAAAAAAGTGCCAAAAACAAGTGGGTTGAAAAAGAAAGAAAGAAAATCACTGAGAACAGCAGAAGCAAAAATTGCAGACGCTGGCTTTCCTGTCTACACTCTTGATACCCTTCCTCGTGGAAAAAAATACTACAAAAAACACCCTCTCATTCGCAGAGTACCCTACGAGAAATTCATGGCAGCGTTGGTCATGGAACTGATAGTCGTTGACGGCAGCGTTGGCACCATCATGGATACATGGGCAGCCTCTTAAACTTATTGAATTCTCACAACTAGCGACGACACCTCATAGTGCCGTCGCCTTTTTGTATTAAAACGTATTATTTATGTTACACTTTTTGTATATCAAAGCGGACCAAACTAATATATATTATTCTCTAAGAGGTTCAGTTCATCACAAAGGAAAATACTATGGCACTCACCATGCAAGACATCGCAAACGGTCTGACCTATTCTGACCATCACGACGTTCAGTTCTGGGATTTCAATTCCATTACTACCGATAACCAGAAGTGGAAACTGCTCATCGACACACTCGCTGAGCATCACAAAGATGATGAGATCGATATGATTATCGGTCTCGACGCTCGAGGATTTCTGCTTTCGGGAGCACTCGGATTTGCTATGAGCACTGACCATGTATCTGCTCGAAAGGCAGGCAAGTTGCCAGGCAAAACAATCTACGAAGAGTACGGAAAAGAGTACGTTGAAACAGACGAAAACGGCAACGTAAAAGAACGCGACCAGCTTCACCTGCAAACGAAGTACATCAAACCAGGCATGCGTGTTCTCATCTTGGACGACGTTTTGGCTACTGGCGGCACAGCAGAAGCTTGCTGCAAACTCGTAGAGCGCTTGGGCGCTGTAGTTGCCGGAGTCACGGTTGTGATTGAGTTACCTGAGCTGGGTGGTCGAGGTGAAAAACTCTCAGCTTACCCAGTTCACTCACTCATCACCATCATGGAAGCACAGCCACTGGTCGGTGTCGAATACTGTGTGGACCTGTTTACTCGGTGCAAAATGACCGACACCCTCCTTCTTATCGAACGATTGGAAGAAGTACCTGGCATTGCTATGCCAGGTGGTCGTATTGAGAAAGGTGAAAGTGCTTTCCACGCAGCTAAGCGAGAACTGGGTGAAGAAACAGGTGCATTTGCAGATGGCTTTTCCTACATTGCAACACTCACCGGCATCACCCGTGACCCACGAGGACCAAAGGTTTCTATCGTGTTAGAAACTATAGTAAATATTGGTTCACTCACTGGGGAGGTTAATAAAACTGAGCCATTCTTAGTGACCAGTCAGGCTGAACTTCCTCCAGTCGATGCATTTGTCTTTGCTCACGGTCAATTGGTGCACCAGACCTGGCCCACTGTGATTGAAAAAGAGGCTGCGCTCGAATCAGCCATCTGATTCTCCACCTGCTCTTTCTCTAAGACTGCGCCGACCCTCACTGGGTCGGCGCTTTTTCTTTTCTAGGTGATGAGCTGCAACTCTTGTACTTTCTGGGCAGTAAATTCATAGAGAGCGGCTGGACGATGCTTCACCCCATCCTCAACCAAACCAGTGTCTTTCAAGATGTTGAGTGCAAGAATCTTTTTTCTAAAATTACGCTTATCAAATTCTTTCTTGAGCAGAGTTTCATAGACATCTTGCAACTCTGAAAGAGTAAAGTGCCGCGGCAGTAAATGCTGAGCGATAGTAGTGTACGCCAGCTTGCCTTGCAGTCGCTTGAGGGCCACCTGCAACATTTCATCATGATCATAGGCAAGCTTTTTCAGGGTCCGAACTGGCACAAACGCAGCTTCAAGATGCTCATAGGAAGCAGCTACATCTGGGCGCACCAGTCCAAGGTACGCAACAGACACAACCCGATTGCGCTTGTCTCTTTCTACGTCACTAAAAGTATACAGTTGTTCAAGATAGACCTTGTCCAGGTTTCCTTTCTCTTTCAAAATACGGGTACAGGCATCTAAAGCATTTTCGTCTTCTCGTACGATGCCTCCTAAAAAGCCTGGAACATTTTTATAATGAGGTGGCCTGTCTACATTACTCACCAATCCACATAGTTGACCATCAACAAAACCCAATACAACGGCATCTACTGCCATAGCGGCAAAACGAAATTGAGCGGGAGCTTTTTTCATCTGTACAGTTTACACGAACTACATAAAAATGAAAATCAGGCAGTCCTGAAGTAGGACTGCCTGATAGCATTGTTATAGGTACGGCGATTCGTATACATTCCCCACTCTTTGAAGACGCTCGGGAAACAGCGCCATCATTCGTCCCACTTCGTCCTCTTCGATGGCAATAAAATGACCGGGTGGCTCGTGATAATCGCAGCGTAAAAACAGATGCTTCATCGGGATTTGGGTAGACCCTTGAAATATTCCCACTGCGCAAGCTTTTCTCATCCCTTCAATTTTAAAGTGAACTTCAACAATCCCCTGGTGCTTTTGCAGACTTAAACCAACAGCAGTAGTCACCTCCTGGAGACTTAACGGCCTTTGCAGTACCCGGTAGAGGGGGATACGATGTACTTCACGTGATGCAGCTTGTTCCATGTGCTCCTCCATGCATTCATTTCTAAGTAGAAGACTACCTAAAAAGAGTTAGTTTGTATAGGACTTGTCTATTTTCGCTTTTTGTCCAGATCGAGTACTTCGTCAATACGAATCTGTTCTACGAACTCTGGAACGTGGGAGACGAGAATCATAGCCCCTTTGTATTCGTCGAGAGCTTGGGCAATGACTGGGATGTGACGGAAGTTGATGTGGTTGGTTGGTTCGTCAAGAATTAACAGTCCTGGCTCTTCCATTGTGAGCTTAGCAAACGCCACCAAACCTTTTTGGCCTTCGGAGAGATCTCCCACTTTGGTTTTCATCACATCGCCAAAGAGTAAGAAGCCGGCAGCAATGGAGCGCATATTTTCTTCGAGCTTGAGCTTCATAGAATCCATTAATGTTTCAAACACTGTTTTATCAAAATCTAAATTGGAAAAGTCCTGGCGGTAGTAGCCAATCTTTACCCCTGGAGCTACTTCTTCTCCTTTGGCATGGCCACCAGCTAAACTTTCAAGCAACGTGGTTTTTCCAATACCGTTTGGGCCGATAATCTGCAGGTGCATTCCACGCTTCAGTACTAGATCACAGGCCACCTCTTTTGGTTCGTGATTTTTGATTACCTGGTATGAAGTAAGTTTCACCACTTCCAATGGAATTTCTTGGTGCGGCGAGATGGTAAATGGACGAATAGCTTTATCTTCCCGACGAACGTCCACTTTGTTTTCTTCTGCCTCCTCGACTTCAGCGCGCATCTTTTTTGCTACCAAACGCATCTTTCCTCCTTTGGCTGCAAAGTAGTTGATCTTTTCTTTATCAGCTTGAATTTGTTTGTTCATCTGCGCGTTTTGCCGCTTCTCTTTTTCTACTCGAGCGGCGATTTCGTTCACCACACTGTGGTAGTTACCGTTGTACTGCTCGACCTGACGGTTCTGGGTATTAAGATAGAGGACTCCTTGGGTAAAGGCATTGAGGAAATCAGCATCGTGAGAAATAACGATGACGGTCTTTTTG
>Ga0136604_1000291_pt1 | contig 26852 bp, 24 predicted proteins | sample AntRauFillE10628_FD_104928 | JGI IMG/M metagenome (GOLD analysis project Ga0136604, IMG submission 104928) | Saline lake microbial communities from Rauer Islands, Antarctica - Metagenome Filla E10 #628 | ecosystem: Environmental > Aquatic > Non-marine Saline and Alkaline > Saline | place...
CTATTATAAAAATCGTGAGGATCATCAAGTTATTGAAGACAAAGCTGACTGTCATGCCACGGGTAGATTGAAAAACGAATTTGGCTATACGGCCAAAGATCTAGATGTCGTGGAGGAAGCTATCGATCTAATGGACTCAAACGACCATACAGAAAGAATGCAGAAGATAAGGCTCTGTTTTAAAAACGGCGGTCCTGCATAATCAGTTTTTTTAAAAGTGATTTTATTGACGATCGCGGGCTGTTTGATCTTCGGAATTGAAAACGGCTGTGCCGCTCATGCCGGGTAGAATATTTGCGCCGGGGGCTTTTATTTCGGCAACCGCCATAATCGACTGACTGATTTCATCAACGGCACCACCTATACGGACAATTTTTGCCTGATAGGTTTCACCGGTTTCGAACACGGTCAGCGAGAGGGGCGTGCCTTGTTTCATCCAGGACAGCCAGCGTGACGGTACAAGCATTTGGGCCTGAAGATTTTCAACAGATGCGATAGAGAGCAGTTCTTGCCCTTCTTTGGCTGTTTCATAAAGATTAACCTGACGGTCTGTAATTCTACCATCATAGGGGGCTTTTAACTCGCAATTTTCGATCCTGGCGGTGCTTATATCATAGGCAGCGCGGGCTTTTTAATAATCAGCATATGCTGCCATTAATTCTATTTCGGTAATGGAGTTAAGGTCTTTAAGTTTTTTCTGGGCATTGTATTTTGCTCTGGTAGCTGTCAGCCCTGCGCGGAATTCCTGTAAGGCGGCCTGAACGTCTTTGTTCTGAAAATCACTATTTTGTGCAAGCCCGTTTTTCAAAGGAAGCAAGCAAAATACAGACAGAATAAGTGCCGCAAAAACAGGAGATATTTTAGTCGATAAGATATTCATAATTTGCTTTGAAGACAGGGTCATAAATAACAAGATTTGATCGATCCTTCGGGTCATTTTTTGTTGCGGATTTTTCTGTGATATCTTCCGGGCTTTCCTGTGATATATCTTTTGCCGCTATTGCTTTTTTCATGTTTTCTATTTCATCCAGAAGACCGGGAATAACATCGGTGTTAAGAGATGAATAGCGTTCATTTAAAAGCTGTTCCAACACCTCGGGGCTCATATCTTTATCCACATTCGGTAAAGGATCAATGCCCAGTGTGTCGATCAGCACGGCATAATTATGCCACATATTTATGAAACTATTATGAAGGTTTATTTGATCGAGGATTTGATCGCTTTCGATCTCTAGAAACTCGACTTGTGATATGGCATCGGCCTGATATCTATCGCGGGCAGAGCAAACCGGCGCGCAGATAAAGAGCTGCAGCACATCTTATGCGATGATACCGGGATGATCTGTTTGACGGCGCGGCCAGGTCGTAAGCACGCCCAGACCAAGACCAAACAGCATAATATTCAGCAGGCCCGAATGTTCAACCATGGACAGGGTCAGACCGACCAGCAGCATACTGTCAATCTTCATCTTTCGGCTGGCGAGGATATAGGGTTGTGTCAAAAGGACAGCGGCCAAAAGGCTGATGCCGAAAAATGCCGGGGTCCAGCCAATGGCATGACCCAGAAACAATATATCGGCAAGGGCGCTCAGGGAAATTAACAGCCCTGTTTTTAACCAGAAGCTGGATCGTCGTTTTGATAAAACAGTTTCTGCCACGTCCTGAAACCTTATGCTGATATTATAATTTTAGGATGTAAAAGCTCTGCACTCTGTACGTCCAGCATGTAGGCTATATAACGGTTGTAGATTCGGCAATATTTTAAGTAGGCCGGGCTGTATGGATTGCAGAGTAAAGCCTATTCATTTAGCATGACCTTGTTATGGACGTGGTGAGTGCGCAAAAATGTATAAAAAACATATAATATGAGGCAAAGATCAACATTTGATGAGCTTGATGTATTCATTTCCGCCGTTGAATCCTGTACGGATATAGAACAGGTTATGATCCTGTTGCAGGGTCGTATGAATTATCTTGGTTTTGAAAAATCAGCATACTGGCTTCGCTGGCCGTATCAGGAGAACAGAGCGCCCATTTTTCTGACAACCTATCCTGACAGTTTTGTAGGTCATTACATTGAAAATGATTATGCCGCTTATGATATGGTGGGCAGGCTGTCGAACAATACCAACAGACCGTTTGGCTGGAATGAGATCGGTCAACAGCACAAAATTTCAAAGCAACAAAAACTGATTTTTCAGGACAGCGCTAGCGTTGGTTTACGCGAGGGCGCAAGTGTGCCTATACACGGCCCCAATCTGGCCAAGGCGACATTTTCGGTCGCAAGCAATCTTTCAACACAAGAGTTTAAGGGTCTTTTTGAACGTCACCGCCATGAAATTCATATCCTGGCAACGGCAGCGCATGAAAAAATGATGTTGCTGGGACTGGGCAGTACGACATCTGTTAAGGAGTTAAGCGCAAGAGAGACTGAAATTATCCTGTGGGTGGCCAGAGGATTTAGTTATAGCGATATCTCTGACAGGCTTTTGATTCAAGAAGATACGGTCAAAAAACATATGCAAAATATCTTTCGCAGACTTGGCGCTACCAACAGGCCGCATGCCGTTTCGATGGCCATTATTCATGGATTGATTACGCCCTGACTTTGTTTTTTTTAAGGCCTTCCACCTATGTGGAATATACAATCGTATTCATATTGTTATATTTTGTGACGGTCATTGAGGCTGTATTAACATCTTTGTGGAAATGTGGCGGAGACCTTATGTTAATCCGGTCGCGGCTCTGAGGGTTTTTCATACTATAGTATGTAATGCTTTATGTTGTTTTATTGATGAAAAGGAAAAAAATCCTATGCAGTCTAAACAGTCTGAAGATTTTAATTTCACTAAAAAAGATCTGGCAAATCTGCCTTGTGATTTTTCAGCCAAACAGACTCTCTGCCAGCTGGTTGATGCGCTTATTCTGTTCAACGGCGCTTGCCAGCGAAACGGGTGGGATGTGGCGTCCCGTAAAACCGAAGATCTTGCCATTCAATTGATCGAAGTGCTCTATGATCTTGATCTTGAACATGAACAAATCAAAAGCCTGAAGCCAAAAAACAGCTAAGAAAACCGTGATTCGTATTTAGCCTGTCTCACCGATCGGTCAATAGACGGTTAGAAATCTTACCGGCACTTGATCCAGATCAACGCTGCGCATTTTATGAAGGCGCATGATCCAAAGAAATTGGTCAATCTTTGCGAAGGCAGGTCTATGATGAACAGGTTAACATTAAAATTCGTATTTCTTTCCACTGTGGGGGTTATGACTTTGGCAGGCGCCCATACGGCGCTGGCCGAGCAGCATATCAATGATCATGTCACCGCAGGCCAGTTTTTCGGTGAGTTTCGCTACCGCTATGAATTTGTCGATCAGGACGGGCTGACAGATAATGCCAATGCCCAAACGGTGCGGGCCAATCTTGGCTTTAAAACCGGGGAATATAAAAATTTTAAAGGCCTGTTTGAAACGCAGCTTGTCAAGCATCTAGGGGGAGAGCGGTTTAATGATCTGGTTAATGGCAAAACCAATTATCCCGTTGTTGCCGATGCTGATAATATTGAAATAAACCAGGCCTATGTAAGCTGGGCAGGTTTACCGGATACAAAGCTTAAAGTTGGTCGCCAGGGTATCAATCTTGATAATCAACGTTTTGTCGGCACGGTCGGCTGGCGTCAGAATGATCAAACATTTGATGCCGCGCTTCTTAGCTATTCTGGTCTGGCCAAAACAGATTTTGAGTATGGACATATCTGGAATGTCAATCGTATTTTTGGCGATGATCATCCCCTTGGCGACCTTGATTCGCAAAGCCATTTTGCCCGCATTAACCACCGGCATGCCGATTGGTTGAATGCGACAGCGTATGGGTATTGGCTGTCCTTTAAACGTTTAACGGCAAGATCATCTAGAACTTTTGGTCTGCGGACGACAGGTAAGTTACCGCTTAATGAAGGCTGGACATTTGCTTATGAGGCTGAACTGGCGCATCAACAGGATTATGATGATAATACTGCCAGCTACAGCGAAAAATATTATCACTTCGCACCTTCTGTTGCCGGTTATGGTTTCAAAGCGCAGGCCGGTTATGAAGTCTTGGGCGGTGATGGCAGCAATGCTTTCCAAACGCCGCTTGCGACCTTGCATAAATTCAATGGCTGGGCTGACAAGTTTCTAAGCACGCCAGATGCAGGTCTGGAAGATTTCTACGGTAAGGTTTCTTATAAAGTATCAACCGAAAATAAATGGGCTGATGATACGACCCTGACGGCTGTTTATCACGATTTCCAAGGTGACGAGAGCGGTGATTTCGGGACGGAACTTGATCTGTCGATCGGGAAATCATTTGATTTGCCAGCGGGCCAGCCTTTTAACAAGGTCAATGTTTTGCTTAAATATGCGGATTACGATGCCGAAGATGCACCATACACCGATACAGAAAAATTCTGGTTTCAAATGGGTGTGAAGTTTTAAGGATAATCAGAAGTTCCGGAATTGCATCTGAAAGCTTTTCGGTTTTTGCAGGCTATCGATATCAAGAACACGGTTTTGATCGGGTAGCATACCGAGGGTCGGACGTTCGTTATCACTGCAGAAATTTTGCACAAAGTAATCCTGTTTATATCCCCGATGGTCAAGGTCATTTATGATCAGATTGACATCATCCTCATTCATAAGGCCGGTATGAACAGTGGTGCGGACTTCAAAAGGCACTTTATTTTGCGCGCAGAGAAGATCAAGCGTTTGGTTGAAAAAGCTCCACTTATCGACACCGGTTACTTTTTTGAATTTCTCCGGCGGGGCTTTGTAATCAAGAGCGATATAATCAAGAAAGCCTTGTTTTAAAAAATCTTCGATAATATCGGGCCGTAAACCATTGGTATCAAGTTTCACATCATAGCCAAGCTTTTTGACTTTTTTGATGAAATCAGGCAATCCCGGATAGGCAGAAGCCTCACCCCCTGATAAGACCACACCGTCCAGAAGCGGCTGACGTTTATGAAGAAAGGCCATGACCTCTTCAACAGTGCCGCGGCCTTTTCCTTTGACAATTTGCGGGTTATGGCAGTAACCGCACCGCATGTTACAGCCTGAAAACCAGACAATACATGCGGTGCGGTCGGGGAAATCCAGCATCGTAAAAGGCGTAACGCTAAAGATCGGCAAGACCCCCGCCCGGGAGCGGTTTGTTTTTTTCTTTATGCGGGTCATGCTGTCATTCATAGCTATTACTCTTTTGGTGCCGGATTATTTGCCACTGAACAGATTGCCTGTATCAATCCAGTCTTCGGTGAAATGTTTGCGTTCACCATGCTCACCTTTTTTACCTTTGTTAAAGCTGTCAACAGGACGGAAATAGCCCATGACCCGAGTCCATATTTTGGTGTTTTCACCGCAAGTCGGACATTCAGGTTGTTCACCATTAAGGTAACCATGCGTATCACAGACCGAGAAAACAGGTGTTACGGTGACATAGGGCAGTTGATAATGTCCGATCACTTTTTGAATGAATCGTTTGCAGGCTTCAGCACTGCTCAGCTTTTCATTCATATACAGGTGCAGCACAGTACCACCAGTATATTTACATTGCAGCTTGTTTTGCAGGTCCAATGCTTCAAACGGATCATCCGTATGGTTGGCCGGAAGCTGCGAAGAATTGGTGTAGTAAATATTGTCATCAAAACCGGCCTGAATAATATCGGGATAGCGTTTGATGTCTTCTTTGGCAAAACGGTATGTCGTGCCTTCTGCTGGCGTTGCTTCCAGATTGTATAGATTTCCGGTTTCTTCCTGATAGCCGATCAAACGATCACGCATATGGTTCAGGATATCAATTGATATCTCGATACCGTTTTCATCGGTAATATCGAATTGATCATCTGTCATGTTTCTGACCATTTCATTCATGCCATTTACACCAATGGTCGAGAAGTGATTGCGGAAAAACGGCAGGTAGCGCGCTGTATAAGGATACAGACCACGATCATACATTTTTTGAACAAAGACGCGTTTTTTCTCTAACGTTGATTTGGCAATATCCATCAAGCGGTCAATTTCTTTGAACAGGCCGGCTTTATCATCTTTGTAAAGATAGCCTAACCGCGCCATATTCAGCGTTACAACACCGATGGAGCCTGTCATTTCAGCAGAGCCGAATAAACCATTGCCGCGCTTTAACAGCTCGCGCAGGTCAAGTTGTAGACGGCAACACATTGAGCGGACAGCGCCAGGCGAATAGGCTTCGGGATTGATGGTTCGTTCACCGGTTTTCTCATCGACAATAAACTGGCTGCCGATAAAGTTTTGAAAATAGGAACTGCCGACTTTGGCTGTGTTTTCAAAAATGGCATTGGCAACTTTTGAATCCCAGACAAAATCCTCGGTGATATTGACGGTCGGGATCGGGAATGTGAAAGGCTGACCACTTGAATCGCCTTCGGTCATAACCTCGTAATAAGCAATATTGATCATTTCCATTTCAGGGACAAAATGCTTGAAGGTTAAATCTTCAAGAGAGCGCAGGCCAAGATCGCGTGTCCGGGCGCGGGCCAGTAATTCTTCATCGTCGATACCTTTAAAGAAATGCTCGTCCTTGCAGGTTGGCGCCTGTTTTTGCAGATCGTCAGGTACGGTAATATCAAGCGTGATATTGGTAAAGGGTGACTGCCCCCAGCGTGCGGGTACATTCAGGTTATAGACGAACTGTCGGATGGCTTTCTTGACTTCTTTAAAGGACAGGTTGTCATAGAAAACATACGGCGCAAGATAGGTATCAAAACTGGAGAAAGCCTGCGCGCCTGCCCATTCTGATTGCAAGATACCGAGAAAGTTTGACATCTGCCCCAAGGCTTCGCGGAAGTGACGTGGCGGACGGGAAGATACACGGCCACCGACACCGTTAAAGCCTTCGTTTAATAACACCCGCAGTGACCAGCCAGCGCAGTATCCGGTCAGGCAGTCAAGATCATGGATATGAATATCTGCATTGCGGTGGGCGCCGCCTTCTTCGGGGCTGTAAACTTCATCAAGCCAGAAATTGGCAATGATTTTACCGGCAACATTGTTAATCAGACCGGCATTTGAATAACCGGTATTGGCGTTGGCATTAATGCGCCAGTCACTGCCTGAAATATACTCGCTTACGGCCTCGCTGCTATCAACTTTGCTACCGCCGAAAAGGGTCATTATTTTATCTGTTTCCGGATTCGCCGGATGATCTGCGGGCAGAACATTTTTATCTTGTTCTTCCTGAACGGGGGGTACCGTAGAGGCGGGGGCGGTTAAAGTATCGGACATGTTGCTTCTCCTTGAGTGCAGGTGTGACGTAGGCTGTAAAGTTTGATTCCCCCGCGAGGCATGCCCACGGTAAGGAAATCGAAGAAACCACAAGATGTTGTGGCCACAATTGAAAGGCTATACAACATAGCGGGGGTCAAACATGACCTAGGTCAATTCCACCTATATTCGGATTTGGATTTTTTTAAAAATACGGCTCACACTATTTTTGCGGAGACCCATTTATGCCCTTCGGCGCCATGATAAAATCCGTTCGAAAATGGGCCTTTAAGACCTGTTTCTTCGAGCCTTGCTGCAGCCTCGGCAGGGGTGGATTTCTGGTCTATGACGTCACGAAAAAGTTCTGCAGTTTTGACCATATCAAAGCTGTGTGGCGATAAACGGAAATACGGAATTCCCATATCCTGAAGATCAGCCAGCTCATGCATCAGGTTAAGATAGGTATGCGATAGCGTCTGGATACCATTGATGGCCAGAAACGGTTTATCGGCAAGGGTCTTAAGCTCCATCCCATCGGGATCCTGTTCGCAGACAAACTGACAGTTGTCTTTGACCCGTCCATGGGCGCGGGCATGATAACAGCGCGCTGACAGGGCAAGGGGAAGGCGCCCATAGACCTGTACTTCCAATGACAGGTCAAGCGTATTGGCCTTGCGGGCAAGAACGGCGAGCGATTCGCCTGGCAGCTCGGGCGGCAGGGTTATATGTGTTGCCCCGTTTAAAGCCAGATGTGTCAGTGTGTCTTCGTTATAGGCATTCACATAGGGGCCGATATAATGCGGTTTACCGCGCAGATGATAAAGGGCAGCCGCATCATTGGCCTCGACGTTATAGTCTTCGAGCTCACACATGCCTTCTGTCATCTTACGTTCTCGCTTGATCATGATTTCAGCAAGACTCGAGAAAACGACCTTCTTTCCGGCTTTTTCTAGACGTTCGGCAATTTCGCTATAATGCTGTTCAAAAAACGGTGCCCGTTTAGAGCAAATGACTTCACCGAGATAGACTTTTTCAACCGGCGCTTCATCAGCGATACGAAAGTAAAAGTCGCGTTTTTTATCGGCATCCCAGTGAAACAGAATCGGACCGATGGTAAGATGTGCGTTCATGATTTGTTTATCTCCATCTCTTGCTTTGATAGGCGCCTTGCGTTTGCTTATGCCCTTCGGTGAAGGCCAGAAGATTGGCAAGCTCTGGATCTTTACCGTCCATAATATTGTCAACGGCCTGCCGCCAGGAGGATACGACAGCCTTAACATAGGCACGTGACCGTTGGCGCCCTTCGATCTTAAGGGCGGTAACACCGGCAGCCATCAAATCCGGTAATAAATTGGCCAGATTAAGGCTGAGAGGTTCTTCAAAAGCATAATAAGGATCTGTTTTATGCGGCACGTTATAGCGGCCTTTGCATATGGTTGGATAGCCGGCATTCTGGCCACAGGAAAAACAATCAATGGTAAAATCACCGAGCTTAGTGGTCAGATTGCTTTGCGGGTCTTCTTCATACTGGACATGGCTGGCGGGCGAACATACCCCATCCATATTGGTGGACAGGCCAGTGGCATAATTGGTCAGGCTACAGCGTCCTTCAGCCATCAGGCCGTGATTGCCAAAAATAAAACATTCGATTTCGCAATTGATTTCATCATGCAGCGATTTGATATCCGGCACTGTTAAAATGCGTGGCAGGACGACACGCTTTATATTGAATTCCTCGCAATAATATTTGATTGCTTCGACTGAAGGAGCACCGGCCTGAACGGACAGGTGCAGTCTTTGATCCGGATGTTGCGTTTTAGCATAGTTGGCAACCCCGATATCAGCAACGATGATGGCATCAATGCCAAAATCAACTGCATCATCAACGGCCTGTTTCCACAATTCCGTTTTGCCTGCCGGTGGAAAAGTATTGGCAGCCAAAAGAACCTGCGCACCATAATCATGCGCATAACGAACGCCTTGTTTTAATTCCTCCGGTGTGAAGTTCAGCCCCGGAAAGTTACGGGCATTCGAAGCGTTTTGAAATCCGCAGTAAACGGCATCAGCGCCGGCATCGACAGCTGTTCGTAACGCGGCGGGTGTGCCCGCAGGGCAGACCAGTTCGGGACGGGTCAGGTTATTTTCTGTCATGATGTCGTTCTCTCATTTTTCTTAAAGCGGCAAGGCTGGCGCGTCCTGGTGGACCGAATATTCCGGCAACATCATCGGCGATGCTGCCATCGAGATCATCAAGTGCATTGCGCAGGCAGACGGTGGCCTCGGTATCGCCTTCAACAAGAAGTTCACGGGTGAAAAACAGCGCATCACCATCAAGCCTGCCATCGACCATATCAAGCAGGGTCAGAAAACTACCGGCAATGCGGGCATCATAGGAAAGCGCCGGATGGCGGCGAACCGCTTTTAATCTTGGATAATGGGGGTCGGGATAAAGCATCATTGCAAAAGGCATGTTAAGCGGATCAATCAGGAACGCTTTATGTGTATGTGGGCCGATACGATTAAAAATCTCCGGCCTTTGACGGGCAATGGTGCGGACAATCCGGCCCAGAACAGGTTGCAGAGCGAACAGAGGCAAGGACAAAGGCAGCGCATGCTTTAACCTTGAGGCGATTTTTCTTCTGCGCGGCTCTTGCGCCGCAGTATGTGTATTTGCTGTCATCATAGAGCCGAGGTTAATCCGGTGGCTGTGAAAATGTATTGATCTGGGTCAAAATCAGAATCAGAATGTAGGAATCGTTTTAAACGCTTGATTAAGATCAATGCCGGAAAACCGCTTTCGCGTTCTGATATAAGGATGAAGATAACCGGCAATATATTCGGTGCATTTGCAGACGGGGCGATTTTGTTTCCGTTAATGGCTGCGCTTGTCTGGCAAACAGGAATGAATGGGACAATCCTGTTGGCAACCGCGGGGCTAGCCTATCTTGCCGCCGGTGCTGTATTCCGTGTACCGATGAGCGTCCAGCCCTTGAAATCAGTGGTCGTCGCAGCTTTGGCGGTGGGGGCAACGGCAACGGAAATTCACCTTAGCGGTTTTATCGTCGGGGTTACGTGTCTTATATTGTCTTTTTGTTATGCGGATAAGCTGGCAGCGATTGTACCGCGTCATCTGGTTCATGGCCTGCAATTGGGGCTTGGCGTTATTTTGATGTTTAAGGGCGCGGGCTGGGGATTTGACGGTTTTTCAGGACCGGGATTATCAGCCGCCGTTTTTGTGATTTGTGCGCTGGCGGTGGTGATGATTACGTTACGATCATCATGGCCGGTGATGGGCTGGCTGGCAACGTTGGGCATATTGGCGGCGCTTTATTTCGCGGTGACAAAAACACCTGTTATAGAAAGCCCCGTCATTGAAAACGGTATACGGTTTGATGTCATACTGGCGCTGGTTTTACCGCAGCTGGCTTTGACCTTGACCAATTCTGTTGTCGGTACGTATGATGTTTCGCGGCAGTATTTCGGGGATCAGGCCAAACGTGTCCGGCCTTTCTCATTACTTCGCTCGATCGGTATTGGTAATATATGCAGTGCCGGTGTTGGGGGGCTGCCTTTTTGTCATGGTGCGGGCGGTATTACAGCCCATGTCAAAGGGGGCGCTGTAAGCTGGCATATGAACCTGATCATCGGCGGCGGCTTGCTGGCTTTGGCTTTGCTATCGGCGGTATTCGGGCTATCCTTGATTCCGGCATATCCGCAGATGCTGATGGCGGTGCTGATCTTTGCGACAGGGGTCTTTCATATGCAGCTGGCTTCATCCAGTTGGCAGCGAACGGATTTGCGCGCCGGATTGGTTTTAATGGCGATGACCGCCTTAGTAACACAGAATATGCTTTGGGTGCTGGTCACCGGTATCATGGTTGAAGCGTCACGCTGTCTGATAAAGCATCAAAAATCCCGCCGGAGCGGGCTGAACGGACTGAAAGGTTAACAAATGATCGACTACAAAGACGCTATTGAAATTCTATTACGTGAGGCAACAGGCCGTAGCCTTGATACAGAAATGCTTTCACTGGAGGACGTACCAGGACGTATCTGCGCCGAGGAGGTTATTTCACCAATATCCAATCAGCCTTTTGATAATTCGGCAATGGACGGTTTTGCTGTCAACCGGTCTTGCTTAGCGGATGCGAGCGAAAAAAATCCGGTCATATTGGATGTTATTGGCAGAGTGGCGGCTGGCGATCCGGCACCGGAAACGCCGCCCGCAAAGGGGCAATGCTATGAAATCATGACAGGAGCACCGCTACCGCCCGGATGTAATGCTATTGTTCCGGTTGAGCGCACCAGTCAGGATCAAAGTAAAGTCAGTTTTTATACGCAGGCTGAAATGAATGACAATATTCGCCGCGCCGGTGAAGATATTGCAGCTGGCGAGACGGTTGTTGAATCTGGCACCTTACTGGGACATCAACACATTCTGTCTCTGGCAACATTGGGTATTGGTCAGGTTAAGGTCCGGTGTAAACCCAAAGTCGGCGTTGTTTCGACCGGGCTTGAGATCGTAGATGATCTATCTGAAAAACTGTTACCCGGCCAGATTTATAATTCAAGTGGCCCTTATTTACGCAATGCTTTGCCTGCCTTTGGCGCGGATTCTGTTTCTTATGGCACGGTTGCTGATGATCCGAAAGTGTTTCGCGCCAAGCTATCTGAGATGATTGATGATAAAATGGATGTCATTGTCACGACAGGGGCGGTCTCTGCCGGGGCTTATGATTTTATCCGTAGCGAACTGGAAAAAGCCGGTGCCGAGGTTCTGTTCCATAAAGTCAAAATCCGCCCCGGAAAACCGATTTTGTTTGCAAAATTGCCGGATGATGGCCCCTTGTTTATCGGCCTTCCGGGCAATCCTGTTGCCTCGACCGCGGGTGTGCGGTTCTTTGTCTATCCTTTGTTAAGGGCGCTGTCAGGTCTGGCGCCGGAACAGCCGCAACATGCAGTATTGACGAATGACTATACAAAGAAAGCCGGGTTCAGATTCTTCTTTCGGGCTGTAACATCGTCCGGCATGTCGGGTAAGCAGGAGGTAGAAATCCTGCAAAAGCAGCAGTCTTTTATGGTCAGTGCATTTTTAACAGCTAATGCATGGGTTATGGCGCCTGAAGACGTAGAAGAAATGAAAACCGGTGAGGTTGTTGAAATTTATCCTTTGTATCCCGTGTCTTGAGATGATGGGCATTGATCAGGAGAAATCAGGCAGGAGTCTGTCCCGAAACGGGTACAGCTGCTGGCCGTGTCAGGGTCGCAGTAATGACACAGTGCATAGGCATCGCGGAAGCTTATTTTGTCCTGATCAACATCAATGCCTGTTTTTTTAATCTGCTTCAGGGCGCGGGAAAAAGTTTCCGGTGTCATGCCCAGATGATTGGCTATCATTGATTTTCGGAATGGTAAGTCAATCCCCATGCTTGGACTGCCGTTTTCAATATGAAGGCGCAGAAAATAATATCCGAGCCTGCTGACGGGGTTTTTTGTCGTGATACTATCGATTTGTTGTACGGCTGTTTTATAATGCCGGGTAACGATCTGTAGCAGGTTGGCAGAAAACTGGCTGTCATTAATCGTTAATTTACGGACAATGTCAGCAGGAATGAGTAAAAGCTTTGATTTCTCGACCGCTTGGGCACCGACCGGAGATTTACCGCCCATAAAAATGACAGCATCCATAAATGTCTCACCGGGGGATAGCATGCGGATCGTCGCCTCGGCGCCTTCCGTGCTGAAACGCTGGGTTTTTATTTTGCCTTCCAGTATGTAGTAAAGCGCATTTGGTTCATCCCCTTGCTGGACAATGATATTATCGGCAGGGAAGTCCTTGATATAAGATTGGGATAACAGCATTTGCAGGCTGTTTTCACTCAATCCTTGAAAAAGCATATTGGTCTTATCATCGGGTTTTTCAGATGGCGTAAGCTTTCGACGCTTCATAAGATCGGTCATGAAGGTTTCTACTGCTTTTTCTACCATTATTTTCTCCCAGTTTGATTCAGATCAAGGTGGCACATCATTATAACGTGGGAAAGTGATGTTAAAGATAAATCATTTCTATGAAATATCAATGACTTTCATCTCTGGAGTAGCGTTATGGCAGCAGCACAAAAAATTATGAAGTCAGATCAAACGCGGGCGCTGGGTCTTAGTACTTTTGCCTTTACCGTCTGTTTTGCGGTCTGGACGATTTTCTCGATCATCGGCATCAAGATTAAAGCCGATCTTGGCCTGACGGAAACCCAATTTGGCTTGCTGATCGCGACTCCGGTATTAACGGGGTCTTTAAGCCGTTTGATTTTAGGGATCTGGACGGATCAGTATGGCGGACGTCTTGTGTTTACCCTGACGATGATGACAGCTGCAATCGCGGCTTATTTGCTATCCTCAGTCGAAACATATGAGATGTTTTTAGTAGCTGCGCTTGGTGTAGGCCTTGCCGGCGGTGGCTTTGCGGTTGGTGTTGCTTATGTTTCGCAATGGTATGAACAGTCAAAGCAAGGCACGGCGCTGGGGATTTTCGGTGTCGGTAATGTCGGTGCTGCTGTTACTAACTTTGGCGCGCCCTTCCTATTAGTGGCCCTTGGTTGGGAACAAACGGCGCAGATATATGCTGCTGTTTTGTTCGTAACCGCAATCCTGTTTTACATTTTCAGTAAAGATGACCCTAAACATACCGCGCGGAAAGAAAGCAATGAAAAGCCGCGTAGCATTATGGAGCAGATAAAGCCGTTGGCAAAACTGCAGGTATGGCGTTTTTCACTGTATTATTTCTTTGTTTTTGGCGGCTTTGTCGCTCTTGCGCTATGGCTGCCACGTTATTATGTCGGCGTTTATGACCTTGATATTAAGGTTGCCGGTACGCTTGCCGCTGCCTATGCCTTGCCGGGGAGTGTTTTTCGGGCTTTGGGTGGCTGGATGTCTGATAAATACGGAGCGCGGACGGTAATGTACTGGACCTTTATTGCCTCGGTCATTTGCCTGTTCTTTATGTCTTACCCATCTACTAAATATGTTGTTGAGGGGGTTAATGGACCGATTGCCTTTAGTTTATCTATAGGGCTGGTGCCTTTTGTTATCCTGACCATCATACTGGGCTTTTTCATGTCACTTGGTAAGGCTGCGGTATTCAAGCATATTCCTGTTTATTACCCCGAGCATGTTGGTGCCGTTGGCGGTATCGTCGGCCTTGTTGGTGGACTGGGCGGTTTCTTCCTGCCTATCGCTTTCGGGGTGCTTAATGATATGACCGGTATCTGGACCAGCTCTTACATGCTGCTGTTTATTGTTACTGCCATTGCCTTGATCTGGATGCATTTTGCCATTCTTAATATGGAACGCAAAACTCACCCAGAGCTTAAGAAAATGCGCTTTTTGCCTGAACTGGGCGTGCTCAAAAACAACAAACATAAAGGAAGTTGATCATGGCGAACGCAAACAATAAAGACCAGACAGAGCTGCCAAAAGCAGCGTTCTGGGGCGGGGCCGACATTGAAAAATGGGATCCGGAAAATGAACAGCAATGGGAGGCGTATGGCAAGAAAATTGCCATTCGTAATTTGTGGATTTCAATTCCTTGCCTGCTCTGCGGTTTCGCTGTCTGGCTGTATTGGAGTATTATTACGGTTCAGATGCTTAATCTGGGCTTTCCTTTTGCTCAGGCTGAATTGTTTACCTTGTCCGCTATTGCCGGTCTTGCCGGTGCGACGCTCCGTATTCCAAGTTCGTTCTTTATTCGCTTGGCAGGCGGGCGTAATACGCTGTTCTTTACAACGGCGTTACTGATCATTCCGGCCTTTGGCACCGGTCTTGCCTTGCAGGATAAAGATACACCGCTTTGGATGTTTCAGATTCTAGCGTTGCTCTCGGGTGTTGGTGGCGGTAACTTTGCGTCATCAATGTCGAATATCAGCTTTTTCTTTCCTAAAAAATCGCAAGGTCTGTCACTGGGCTTAAATGCCGGTCTTGGTAATTTTGGTGTGACCACGATGCAAGTTCTGGTGCCTCTGGCGATGACCTTTGCTATGTTCGGCGGCGCGCCGATGATTTTGGAAAGCACCAGTGGAACATTAATCGGTAAGATCCCGGCAGGGACAGAAACCTGGATCCAGAATGCCGGTTATGTCTGGGTTGCTATTCTATTACCGTTGGTGATTATCGCCTGGTTCGGTATGAATAATATTCGGGCGTCGCATGTATCACCGGATATCAGTGGTCCGTTTGTATCTATGGCAAAAGTCGCTTTGATGCTGCTGATTGGTTTTTTAACCGCGGGTCTAGGCCTGTGGTTGATGCTGCCGGCAGCGTTCAACGGCGCTGGTGTTGAAATCAGTAAGTGGGTTATTTTACCTTGTGTGATTGCAGCGACAGTCTTTCTGTTAAAGCTTATTCCGGGGGAAGTGGGTAAGAATCTGGCACACCAGTATAAGATTTTCAAGCATCCGCATACCTGGATCATGACAGTTATTTATACAATGACTTTTGGCTCTTTTATTGGCTATTCGGCGGCTTTCCCGCTTTCGATTAAAGTCATTTTTGGCTATCAGCACGTTATGGTCGATGGTGTGATGACCCATGATCTTGTCAATCCGGCGGCGCCAAGCGCCCTTATGTTTGCCTGGATGGGGCCCTTCATTGGTGCGTTGATACGCCCCTTTGGTGGTTGGCTTGGCGATAAATTCGGTGGAGCGCGTGTAACGCAAGCCTCTTCTCTGGTTATGGTCGCAGCTGCGCTGGGTGTTGCCTATTATATGAAGGCAGCTTATGGATCAGAGGCGCCTGAACAGTATTTTATACCGTTCTTCGTACTGTTTCTGGGGCTGTTCCTGGCCAGTGGTATTGGTAATGGATCTACTTTCCGGACCATTGCCAAGGTCTTTAACCGTGAGCAAGCCGGACCGGTGCTGGGTTGGACCTCTGCCGTTGCTGCCTATGGTGCTTTTATCATTCCGCAAATCTTTGGTGAACAGATCAAAGCCACTACACCGGAAATCGCACTTTATGGGTTGGCAGCGTTTTATATACTCTGCGTTATTTTGAACTGGGTCGTTTATTTGCGCCCCGGTGCTAAACATAAAAACCCGTAAAAGAATAAGTTTCTGAGAAAAAAAGCCCCGACCTGATTTAAATCAAGTCGGGGTTTTTGAAGGAAAGATAAACTACAAGGTAAAGCTAGCAGGAGTTAAGCAGATATGAGTTATTTTTTAGATCGTTTGATGTTCTTCAGCCATGACAAGGAAGATTTCTCAAATGGCCATGGTGTGACCAGTTCGGAAAACCGGGCCTGGGAAAGCGCTTATCGTAACCGCTGGGCGCATGACAAGGTTGTCCGCTCGACACATGGTGTGAACTGCACCGGTTCTTGCTCGTGGAAGATATACGTTAAAAACGGTTTGATTACCTGGGAAACCCAGCAGACAGATTATCCGCGCACACGTCCTGATTTACCGAATCACGAGCCGCGCGGTTGTTCACGTGGTGCCAGTTACAGCTGGTATATATACAGTGCCAACCGTTTGAAATACCCGATGATCCGCAAACGACTGTTAAAGCATTACCGCGAATTAAAAGGCATTCATGGCGATCCTGTAAAAGCATGGCAGGCCTTGCAGGCTGATGAAGAAAGACGCCATGATTATCAGAAAGTTCGTGGTCAGGGTGGATTTGTACGTGCCACCTGGGAAGAAGCATATGAAATAACAGCGGCTGCCAATATTCATACGGTCAAGGACCATGGCCCTGATCGGGTAGTCGGTTTTTCGCCGATTCCGGCGATGTCTATGGTCTCTTATGCTGCGGGCTCACGTTACCTGTCGCTCTTGGGCGGCACATGTATGAGCTTTTATGACTGGTATTGCGATCTGCCGCCGTCCTCTCCGCAAACTTGGGGTGAACAGACCGATGTGCCCGAAAGTGCGGATTGGTATAATTCAGGCTTTATTATTATGTGGGGGTCGAATGTTCCACAGACCCGCACACCGGATGCCCATTTCATGACCGAAGCGCGCTATAAAGGCACGCAGGTGGTCACCGTTACACCGGATTATTCCGAAGCCTCTAAATTTGGTGATATCTGGCTTAACCCGAAACAGGGGACAGATGCGGCATTAGGTATGGCGATGGGGCATGTGATCTTAAAAGAATTCCACATTGACCGGACCAGCCCGTATTTTGATGATTATTGCCGGACCTACACAGACATGCCGTTTCTGGTCATGCTCGAAGAACAGGACGGACATTTTATTCCGGGACGCATGCTCCGCAGTTCCGATTTTGAAGATGGTCTGGGCGAAACCAATAACACCGAATGGAAAACTGTCGCTTTCGAAGAGAAATCAGGTAAGCCGGTGGCGCCAAATGGATCTATCGGTTTCCGCTGGGGTGAAGAAGGCAAATGGAACATTGCCCCGGGCGATGAAAAACCAGCCAAAACACTGATTGATAAACACGATAAAGTGCTTTCTGTCGGCTTCCCGTATTTTGGTGGCGATACCCATGAAACCGGTTATTTCGAGCCAAATACCCAGCAAAATATTATGTTTCATAACTTGCCGGTTAGAATGGTTAAAACCAAAGACGGTGAAGTTCCGGTTGCAACTGTGTTTGATTTGCTCTGTGCCAATTATGGCATTGATCGTGATCTTGGCGGTGATGATGTCGCAACCAGTTATGATGATAACAAACCTTATACACCAGCCTGGCAGGAAAGCATTACAGGTGTAGACCGCGCTCAGGTGATTCAGGTGGCACGCGCCTTTGCCGAGAACGCAGAAATGACCGAAGGTAAATCAATGATTATCATCGGTGCTGCCATGAACCACTGGTATCACATGGATATGAATTATCGGGCGGCGATCAACATGCTGGTCTTTTGTGGCTGCGTCGGTAAATCCGGCGGTGGCTGGGCGCATTATGTCGGTCAGGAAAAACTTCGTCCGCAAATGGGCTGGCTGCCTCTGGCCTTTGGTCTGGATTGGCAAAGACCACCGCGTCAGATTAACAGTACCTCATTTTTCTATGCCCATTCTGATCAATGGCGCTATGAAACGCTGGAACTTTCTGAAATTCTGTCGCCAACTGCGAATAAGGAAGACTGGAAAGGCTCACTGATTGATTGTAATATTCGTGCCGAACGTATGGGCTGGCTGCCTTCTGCGCCGCAACTGCAGGAAAATCCGCTGGACGTCGTAAAGCAGGCTGAAAAAGCCGGTAAAGATCCGGTCGATTATACGGTGGATGCTTTGACCTCTGGTGATCTGCGCATGTCTTGCGAAGACCCTGATCATCCTGATAACTGGCCGCGTAATATGTTTATCTGGCGTTCAAACCTGCTGGGGTCCAGTGGTAAGGGTCATGAATATATGCTCAAGCATTTGTTAGGCACCCAACATGGCGTTCAGGGAAAAGACCTTGGCGCCGAAGGTCGCCAGCGGACAACCGAAGCTGTCTGGCATGATGAAGCGCCGGAAGGTAAGCTTGATCTGCTCGTGACTTTGGACTTTAGAATGTCAACGACGTGCGTGTATTCGGATATCGTCCTGCCAACAGCAAGCTGGTATGAAAAGAATGATATGAATACATCGGATATGCACCCGTTTATTCACCCGTTGTCAGAAGCGGTAACGCCAGTCTGGCAAAGCAGATCAGACTGGGAAATTTATAAAGGTCTGGCCAAAAAACTATCTGAATTATCCGAGGGTCACCTTGGCGTTGAAAAAGATATTGTCCTGACGCCGATCCTCCATGATACAGCGGGTGAGCTTGCCCAATCTATCGGTGTTAAGGACTGGAAACGCGGCGAATGCGAAGCGGTTCCGGGTAAGACAATGCCATCTTTCAAAGTGGTCGAGCGCGATTATCCGAACCTGTATAAACGCTTTACCTCGCTTGGGCCTTTGATGGATAAGCTTGGTAATGGCGGTAAGGGTATTGCCTGGGAAACACATGAGGAAGTCGAGTTTCTGAAAAAGCTCAACGGTGTCAGTGAGGGTCTGGCTAAAATTGTCACGGATATTGATGCTTGCGAAGTCATCCTGACGCTTGCCCCTGAAACCAATGGTGAGGTTGCGGTTAGATCATGGAAAGCGCTCAGTAAAATTACCGGTCGCGATCATACGCATCTGGCGCTGCCAAAAGAGGATGAAAAGCTTCGTTTCCGTGATTTGCAGGCCCAGCCGCGCAAAATTATCACTGCACCAACATGGAGCGGCATTGAATCAGAGCATGTCAGCTATACAGCAGGCTATACCAATGTCCATGAGTATATTCCATGGCGGACACTGACCGGCAGGCAGCAACTCTATCAGGATCATGACTGGATGCGGGCTTTTGGTGAGACGCTGGTGACGTATAAACCGCCGATCAATACCCGGACGGTTGAAGATATGCTCGAAGAACACGGTAAAGACCGCAAGGCAATTACCTTGAACTTTATCACCCCGCACCAGAAATGGGGTATTCACTCGACCTATTCCGATAACCTGCACATGTTGACGCTGTCACGTGGCGGGCCGATTGTCTGGATGTCCGAAACGGATGCCGCCAGAGTTGATGTTAAGGATAACGATTGGGTCGAAGTCTTTAATACCAATGGTGCCTTGGTGGCGCGGGCGGTTGTCAGTCAGCGTGTTAATGAAGGCATGATGCTGATGTATCATGCGCAGGAAAAAATTGTTAACACACCAGGTAGTGAAATCACTCAGGCCAGAGGCGGCATCCATAACTCGGTCACGCGGGCGACGGTTAAACCGACCCATATGATTGGTGGTTATGCTCAACTGGCTTACGGCTTTAATTACTACGGAACGGTGGGTTCAAACCGGGACGAATTTATCATTGTTCGTAAAATGAAAAACATTGACTGGTTGGATGGAACACCAGCGGGAGTGGCTGCAGAATGAAAGTAAGAGCACAAATAGGTAAAGTTCTGAACCTTGATAAATGCATTGGGTGCCATACCTGCTCGGTCACATGTAAAAATGTGTGGACGTCGCGGGAAGGCGTTGAATATGCCTGGTTCAATAATGTTGAAACCAAACCCGGCGTTGGTTATCCCAAGGAATGGGAAAATCAGGCAAAATGGAATGGCGGCTGGAAACGCAAAAAGAATGGCAAGATCGAACCCAAGATGGGTGGTCGCTGGCGCTTGCTGGCCAAGATTTTTGCCAATCCGGATATGCCGGAAATCGACGATTATTACGAGCCCTTTACCTTTGATTATGATCATCTGCAAAAAGCACCGGAAGGTAAAACAATGCCGGTGGCACGACCGCGCTCTTTGATTACCGGACAGCGGATGGAGAAAATTAACTGGGGTCCAAACTGGGAAGAAATTCTGGGGACCGAGTTTGTCCATCGTAAAAAGGATTATAACTTTAAGGATATCGAAACCGAAATCTACGGCCAGTTTGAAAATACATTTATGATGTATCTGCCGCGTTTGTGTGAACACTGTCTTAATCCGACCTGTGTTGCAGCTTGCCCACAGGGTTCTATTTATAAGCGTGAAGAAGACGGTATCGTACTGATTGATCAGGATAAATGCCGCGGCTGGCGGATGTGTATTTCCGGCTGTCCGTATAAGAAAATCTATTATAACTGGCAAAGTGGTAAAGCGGAAAAATGTACTTTCTGTTATCCACGTATTGAAGCCGGTGAGCCAACGGTTTGTTCTGAAACCTGTGTTGGCCGGATTCGTTATCTGGGCGTTATGCTTTATGACGCTGACCGGATCGAAGAGGCGGCATCAGTAGAAGATGAAGAAGATCTTTATCAGGCGCAGCTGGATATCTTCCTTGATCCGCATGATCCGGAAGTCATTGAACAGGCGCGCAAAGATGGTATTCCGGATAACTGGATGGAAGCAGCCCGCCGTTCGCCGGTTTATAAAATGGCCATGGATTGGAAAGTGGCTTTCCCACTTCACCCTGAATACCGCACATTGCCAATGGTCTGGTATATCCCGCCATTGTCACCGGTACAAAATGCAGCGCAGGCCGGCAAGGTCGGTATGGCCGAAGACGGTATTATGCCGGATATTGAATCCTTGCGTATACCAGTTAAATATCTTGCCAATCTATTGACTGCCGGTAAGGAAGAGCCTGTTGTTTTAGGGTTAAAACGAATGATTGCCATGCGCCATTATATGCGCAGCAAACATATTAAAGGTGAGCCTGATACAACAGCGCTGGATATGGTCGATCTGACCGTCGATCTGGTCGAGGATATGTATAAAATTATGGCGATTGCCAATTACGAAGACCGTTTTGTTATTCCAACCGGACATAAGGAAGAAACGCTAGATGCCTTTGGCGAAGCAGGCGGTTGCGGTTTTACATTCGGCAGCGGTTGTTCATCGCATAGCGATAGCGGCGATATGTTTGACGGTGGTAAAAAACCGGCCCGCGGACAAAGCGGATCGACCAAAGATAACCGCGTCAATACGCTGTTTAATGAAAAAGATTATATTCAGGAATACCGTTCCGGTGGTGGCTGTAGCAGCGGTGGCTGCGGCAGCGGCGGATGCGGATAAGGAGAGATAATATGAACGGTTATACGTTAAAAATACTTGGCGCGCTCATGACCTATCCGACAGTTGAATTGCAACAATCGGTGGGGGAAATGGCAGACCAGCTTAAACGTGAGGGCTGGCTTTCAGACAAGAATTTGAAGAATCTTCAAAAGCTGTTTGATGAAATTGCCACGACAGATATTCTTGATCTACAGGAAGAGTATGTCGTTCTGTTTGATCGGACACCATCACTTGCCTTGCATTTGTTTGAACATGTCCATGGCGATTCACGGGATCGGGGGCAGGCTCTGGTCGAACTTGATTTACTGTATCGTGAAATCGGTTTGAATAATGTGACAGAGCATACGCCTGATTATCTGCCGATGTTCCTGGAATTCCTGTCGCTGCAAACAGTTGAAGAAGCACGGAATAATCTGGATGGTGCAATTGATGTAATCGCTATCATTGGCGAGCGCCTGAAAAAGCGCGAGAGCCATTATAGCGTCTTATTCGATGCGCTGAAAGAAACAGCTTCTAGTAAGCCGGATGAAGAAAAACTGGCATCTGCATTAAAATTAAACAGCGGCGCGCCGCTTAGTCAGGAAGAAATGGATGATGCCTGGGAAGAACAATTCGCTTTCGATAATACACCGAAAGACGATGATTCTTGTCCTAAAGCACATGACATGCTGGCACGTATGAATGAAGATATCTCTAAACCGGAGGCACAAAAATGAGTGTCGATTTAAATTACTTTCTGTTTCAGATACTCCCTTATATTGCGATCACGGTTTTGCTGCTTGGCAGTATTATCCGTTTTGATCGGGACCCTTATACATGGCGGACAAAGTCCAGTCAGTTGCTGCGTAAAAAACAGCTGAGATGGGGAAGTAACCTGTTTCATGTTGGTATTCTGGTTGTTCTTCTTGGTCATGCGGTAGGTCTGTTGACGCCGATTTTCGTTTTCGAAGTATTAGGCATATCACATACCTTTAAACAGATTATGGCCATGGCTGTAGGCGGTATCGCCGGGCTTGCCTGCCTGGTTGGTCTGATCTTATTATTGCACCGCCGTTTATTTGATGCGCGTATCAGGGCGACGAGTTCCTTCACCGATATAATGGTTCTGGTTTTATTACTGGCCCAGTTATTGTTGGGGCTGATATCTATCCGCATTTCAATGGATCATCTTGATGGACATGAAATGGTCAAATTCATGAATTGGGCGCAGCATATTGTGACCTTCCGCGGAGGGGCGGCTGAATTTATCAGGGACTCTCATATTGTATTTAAACTGCATATTGTTCTGGGCATGTTTATCTTCTTGATCTTTCCGTTCACGCGGTTGGTTCATGCATGGAGTGTACCGGTCTTTTATGTTTTTCGTCGTCAATATCAAATCGTACGTCGTAGGGAGAGATAATCATGGTAAAAGCACCGGGCATCGTCGTAAACGGTATTCCAATCAGCATTGAACAAATTAATGAAGAAGTTCAATATCATCCGGCTGATAGTCTCGAAGGGGCAAAATACGAAGCCATGCGCGCATTGGTTATTCGTGAGCTCTTGGTTCAAGAAGCTGTAGAAAAAGGTATTCTTGATCAGGAAAATGCGATGAAAAATCCTGAAGAGACCGTAGATAAACTTCTGGAACAGGAAATATCCGTCCCCGAAGCTGCGGAAGAAACCTGCCGCCATTATTACGAGAGTAATAAAAGACGTTTTTATACAGCGCCATTATTTCAGGTCGCGCATATCTTTTTCCCGGCGCCGCCTGGTGATGAAGAAGCACGTAAAGCAGCCCATGAAAAAGCGACAGAAGTTTTAAAAGCGGTACAGGATAATCCCGGCCAGTTCGGCAAGCTTGCCAAAACACATTCAGCTTGCTCTTCTAAATCAGAAGGCGGTCAGCTTGGCCAGATTACCAAAGGGCAAACAGTTCCTGCATTCGAAGCCGCTTTACACAAAATGAAAGCCGGTGAATTAAGCGCCGAGCCTGTGGAAACGGAAGTCGGTTTTCACATTATCAAAGTTTATGAGCGCGAAGATGGAAAACTTTTACCTTTTGAAAATGTAAAAGACTGGACAGCTGATTTCCTAAAGCAGCAAAGCTGGCAACGGGCGGTTAGTCAATATATCCAGATTCTTGCCGGTAAGGCAGAGATCAGCGGCTTTCGGATGGAAGGCGCTGAGACACCTCTGGTTCAATAACTGTTGACGGGTTGACTGAGATCAATCCTTTTTTACAGGCCTGATCCTATAGTGGGTTTATGATGAATATAGCGCCTCCGACAGAATTATTGGCCAAATACGGCATGAATGCGCCCCGTTATACAAGTTATCCAACGGCGCCGCATTTTACACTTGAACCTTCAGAAACCGAGGTTGCCGATTTTGTTGGCCAGCAGCCGGAATCACAGCCTGTTTCTTTGTACTTTCATATACCGTTCTGCCATCAGCTTTGCCATTATTGTGGCTGCCTGACTAAGGTCATTAATTATGACCGGCCATTGCAGGATTATCTTGCGTTGCTGCTCACGGAAATAAAATTACTTGGTGAAAAACTGAGCCATAAACCGCGGGTCAGCCATATTCATTTTGGTGGCGGTACGCCGAACCTGATGACAGCCGATGATTTGAAATCCATTCTCGATACGGTCAGTCAATATTTTATCCTGCTTGATACGATCGATATCGCAATGGAAATCGATCCCCGCCGTTTAAGCGCTGAAAAAGTGCAGGGCTATGCAGCTTTGGGATTAACACGCGCCAGTCTTGGTGTGCAGGATCTTCAGCCTGCGGTACAACACGCTATAAACAGGGTGCAGCCCTATGAGATGATCGAGCAATGTGTGGAATGGCTACGGGCGGCCGGGATCAAGAGTATCAATTTTGACCTGATGTATGGCTTGCCGCTCCAAACGGTTGAAGGCATCGAAGATAATATCAAACAGGCTTTGCGCTTGAATCCTGACCGGATTGCTTTGTTCGGTTATGCACATGTGCCCTGGATGCGATCGCATCAAAAGTTACTTGAAACACATCATATGCCAGATATTGAAGAACGCTTTATGCAACAACAGACGGCGGCCGAAAGCCTTGTCCAGCATGGCTATGAACAGATTGGTATGGATCATTTTGCCTTGCACGGGGATGGTCTGTCGCAATGTCTGTATAACAGAACAATGAAACGTAACTTTCAGGGCTATACCGCTGATGATGCCGATGTGATTATCGGTTTTGGTTTATCATCGATTAGCAGTCTGCCGGGCGCCTATATCCAGAACACTGCAGATGCCAGCCTTTACCGGAAACGTATAGAGGGCGGTAAGTTACCTGTGGTTAAAGGCTGCCTTTTAAGTACAGAAGATATGATGCGCCGTGAGATCATCAGTGATTTGATGTGCTATTTCGAAGTTGATTTGAACGAAGTGACGGCTAAATACGGATACGAAACAAGCCTTCTTAAAAACAGTGAAGCGCATCTGGAAAAAATTTCTGAGGATGGTCTGCTTACAATGAAAGACGGTATAATTAAAATCCATGAACACGGTCGTCCTTTTGTCCGGCTTGTCTGTGTTGCTTTCGATGCCTATATCGAAAAGAACCAAGAAGAAGGAAAGCCCCGTCATGCAAAAGCTGTTTAATCATCCTTTTTTGGGGCGGGGGTTTCGTCCGTTCTTTTTAGGCGGTGCTTTTTACAGCGCCTTATCTATTCTGCTTTGGGTGTTGCAGATGCAAGGCCATGTTTTTCTGGCGATGCCCTTTGACGATATTGTTTTATGGCACAGTCATGAAATGGTCTTTGGTTTTGCAATCGCAATCATCGCCGGATTTTTATTAACAGCAGTGGCAAACTGGACTGGCGGCGCACCGGCGCGTCAGATACATCTGGCTGGTTTGTTTGCATTATGGCTGGCAGGCCGTGTGGCTATGAATCTGGATATTGATCCGAAAATTGCTGCGGCCATTGATTTGCTATTTATTCCGGCGCTAACGGTATCTTTAATGATCCCGCTACTCAAAAGCTGGAATAAACGTAACTTTATTTTTATGTTTATGCTGACAGCATTGTTTGTCTGTAACCTATTTACATTTCTGTTACAGGATAGAACCGGAATTTATGTCGCGATCTTTATTATCTTAATGATGGTAACCCTTATAGGTGGCCGCATTATTCCGGCCTTTACTGTGGCCGCATTACGGCGGACGGGGCTGGATAAGAAAGTCACACCGCAACCGAAAATGGATGTCGCGGCCTTGGTCTCTTTGGTTCTGATCGGCTGTTCTGTCATTGCCTTTGGGGTGACAGATATTATCACCGGTGGGCTTGCTTTATTATCCGCAGGTATTCACGCATGGCGGCTTCGTTTTTATCATGCCGGAAATGTCTGGCATGACCCGTTACTCTGGAGCCTACATTTAGGATATATATGGTTGGTCATCGGGCTTGTTCTGTTGGCAATGGCAGCGGGTGGAATGATTTTATTATCTCCGGCCTTGCATGCTTTGACAGCAGGGGTGATTGGCACCTTGACGCTGAGTATGATGTGCCGTGTCGCATTAGGCCATACGGGGCGGGAGCTTATTGCCGGTAAAGGGACAACAATAGCATTTGTATTTATGCAGGTTGCCGTGCTGACCCGTGTGGCCGGAACCTTATTATTGCCTGACCTGTATCTACACATGATTATTGTATCCGGTATATTCTGGGTGGCAGCGTTTGCGTTATATATTTTTATATATGCCCCTTGTCTATGGCAAGCACGACCGGATGGTCATGCCCCTTAAAAGATCAAGGAAGCGGGGGTAAGGGTGTAATGCCAAATAAGCTTTGATGGGCATGGAAAAAACCGGCATATAAAATCAGCCCGATAAAAATACCGCTGATATCTGATTTCCGGATTTTAAAATGACCTTTCCACAACGCGGCATTTGCAAATGGGATAGATGAGGTGTTGCGGGAAAGCTGCTGCCATTGATCATCGCCATATATGCGCCGGCGTTTTTTATCAATTATATATGTACCACCCCAAGCAAGCAGGGCAAATAATCC
>Ga0136604_1000293_pt1 | contig 26804 bp, 21 predicted proteins | sample AntRauFillE10628_FD_104928 | JGI IMG/M metagenome (GOLD analysis project Ga0136604, IMG submission 104928) | Saline lake microbial communities from Rauer Islands, Antarctica - Metagenome Filla E10 #628 | ecosystem: Environmental > Aquatic > Non-marine Saline and Alkaline > Saline | place...
ACGGCCAGCCCGTTGGCCAGACGTCATCAGGCACTGTTAACGTACGCAATATCGATCGCGGCACCCACCAGGCAGGCGTCAGCATCGTCGACAGTAGCGGCGTTACCATCAAAACCGGTGACACCATCAGCTTTACCATCCATCGACCCAGCGTTCAGAACTGATCTGTCCCAAAGCTGGTCGGCAGGAGCGTGCCCAATGCTTCCCCGGCCTGCACCCTGCCCTGTACCTGAGAAATCGATCAAACTTGGCAATTGATTCGTCACTGCTTTATTTTGGTGCGGACGCACCATAAACTGGCGACACTCTGTTCTTTCACGGGGCGAATCCAAGCCTTTTGCGCCAGTTCAGCCGGGCATTTGCACTAGCGAACAGCGCCACCCCTTAGCCCGGGGCACCAATGCCCGTAAACCGCGCACTCCCAATCGCTATTTGCCTAATGTGGTTCGCTTTTTGCACTCCATCACGAAAGATATGGGGTGCCAATCTGAAAAGGAAAAAGCATGGCGGTACCGGCCGAATACAAAAACATACTGGACAGTCTGACAACGGCCATATTGGTGCTGAAAGACGGTCTGCGTGTGGCCTATCTGAACCCGGCCGCCGAAAGCCTTTTTGAGACCAGCATCACCCGCAGCAAAGGATCACCAATCAGCGACATACTGATTGATTCCGAAGAAGCACTGAGAACCCTTTACGCTGCTGCCGATACCGGCCACAGCTACACTCGTCGCGAAGCAGAATTTGTGCTTGCCAGTGGTTCAAGACTCACCGTTGATTACTCTGTTACATCGGTCAGCCTTGAACCAACCGAGTTGATCATCGAAATCCAGCCCCGGGATCGCCTGCTGCGAATCAGCCGCGAAGAGGACATCATTTCCCAGCAGGAAACAACCCGCATTCTGGTGCGTGGCATGGCCCACGAAATAAAGAACCCGCTGGGAGGCATTCGCGGCGCGGCCCAGCTTCTTGACCGGGAACTCGATGATGAAGACCAGCGGGAGTATACCCAGGTCATCATTGACGAGGCTGACCGGCTACGCTCGCTGGTCGACCGCATGCTGGGGCCTAATAAAGCACCCAAAATGGCGGCAACCAATATTCATGAAGTGCTCGAGCGGGTCAGAACGCTTCTTGACGCTGAAAGCCGGGGACGGCTCAGCTTTCATCGGGACTATGACCCCAGCCTGCCCGAATTTCAGGGCGACAAAGAGCAGCTTATTCAGGCGTTTCTGAACATCGCCCGCAATGCCATGGAAGCGGCTTTCGAGAACAGCCCTGGAGTCGAGGCCGAAGAGCCGCCAACTATCAGTTTCCGGACCCGTGCACTACGCCAATTCACCATCGGCCACCGTCGCCATCGACTGGTATGCCGTGTCGATGTGATCGATAACGGCCCGGGCATTCCGGCTGAACTCTTACAAAACGTTTTTTATCCGATGATCAGTGGCAGAGCCAGTGGCACTGGCCTTGGCCTGTCGATCACCCAGAGCATCATCGGACAACATCACGGGCTTGTGGAATGTGAAAGTGAGCCCGGCCGAACCGATTTCATCATCTTCCTGCCCCTGGAGGACAGCTAATGACCCAACCGGCAAACGTCTGGATCATCGACGACGACCGCAGTATTCGCTGGGTGCTGGAGCGCGCCCTGACCCAGGCCGGACTGCAACCACGGGTTTTCGACAGTGGCGAAAGCATCATGATGCGACTGGACCACGAGCAGCCCGACGCCATTATCAGCGACATCCGCATGCCGGGCGTCGACGGCATTACCCTGCTCTCCCGGATTGTGGAAAGCTATCCGGATCTGCCCGTGATCATCATGACGGCACACTCCGACCTTGAAAGCGCCGTTACCAGTTACCAGACCGGCGCCTTCGAGTACCTGCCAAAGCCATTCGACGTCGATGACGCCGTTGCACTGGCCAAACGGGCCGTTGCCCACAGCCATGAACGGCGCGCCACCAGTGAGCCGGCGGCTGAGAGCACCCAGCGCAGCGCCGAGATCATCGGCGAAGCCCCGGCCATGCAGGAAGTTTTTCGGGCGATTGGCCGCTTGTCGCACTCCAATATCACGGTTCTGATCAACGGCGAAAGCGGCACCGGCAAAGAGCTGGTGGCCCAGGCACTGCACAACCACAGCCCGAGAGCCAGCCAACCCTTTATCGCCCTGAACATGGCGGCGATTCCGAAAGACCTGATTGAATCGGAGTTATTCGGCCACGAGAAAGGCGCGTTTACTGGCGCAGGGGCAGCCCGTCAGGGCCGGTTCGAACAGGCCAACAGCGGCACCCTGTTCCTGGACGAAATCGGTGATATGCCCGCCGACACCCAGACCCGGCTTTTAAGAGTGTTGGCGGATGGCGAGTTCTACCGCGTGGGCGGCACGACCGCCATCAAGGTGGATGTGCGGATCATTGCCGCCACGCACCAGGATCTGGAAAAACTGGTGCAGGCCGGCACCTTCCGGGAGGATCTGTTCCATCGCCTGAACGTCATCCGCGTGCATCTGCCAAAGCTGGCAGAACGCCGGGAAGACATCCCCCGCCTGATGCAACACTTCCTCAAGCAGGCAGCCAGGGAACTGGCCGTGGAAACCAAGCTGCTGCGCCCGGAAGCCGAAGAATACCTGACAACCATGCCCTGGCCGGGCAACGTCCGCCAGCTGGAAAACACCTGCCGTTGGCTGACGGTGATGGCCAGTGGCCGTGAGGTTCACATTGACGACCTGCCACCGGAACTGATGCAACAGGCAGAAGCCCCGGCCACCGGCACAACCTGGCAGGACGGCCTGCGTAACTGGGCCGAGCAGGAGCTAAAACGGGGGCGCAAGGGCATTCTGGATACCGCCGTACCGGAGTTCGAGCGCATTATGATCGAAACCGCGCTCAAGCACACCGGCGGGCGTCGGCGGGATGCGTCCATCCTATTGGGATGGGGCAGAAACACCCTTACTCGGAAGATCAATGAGTTGGGCATGGAGCATCCGGAGGGGGAAGAGGATTGAATCCTCTTCCCAATCTCCTTCCTGGCTAGCGTTCCCGCCAGTAGATAACCCGGTCATGGCCGCGGTAGACGCCAAAGGTGGCAATGGCAGTAGGGAAGTTGTCGTAGATGCCGTCACCGTCCCAATCTCCCCGAAGCCAGGGGAAATCGGCCAAATCGGCCCGGACCAACGCAGACCCCGTATTCAACGCCCCAGGGGAACCCAGGATCAAGGCGCCGGCCCCACCAGTCAAGCCCGTTATCCCGGTGCCTTCCGTTGTGCCCCCGGTGCCCCCGGTCAGATCCACGGTCTGGTCGGCGCGCACCCAGGTCCCGTTGTCATCCAACTGCACCCGGGCATGATTCGCCTCTCCAGTGATGCTCAGCGGCGTGCAGCCATCTGCGGCGTTGACTATATAGCCGTCGCCGTCGAAATACTCCACTTGCAGCGACACTGTCAGATCTTCGGTTTCCGGACCGTAGGTGTTCTCAAGGCTTAACTGGCCGAAGCGAATTTCAGCGCCGGTCGGCGCGAACGGGTTCGGGCTCGGTAAGGCGCCGTTGGTCACCCCATCACTATCGGTGACGTCATTAACCGTGATCGGCAGGTCGGCATTGAACTCGTCCGCGTCGATGCGCGCATTGAGGACCTTGTCATAGACATAGCTGTCGGCACCGTCGAAGGTGTATACGAGTACGCCGTCGCCGAGCGCACTGCCATCACCGTCGTCGGCCAGGACACCGGTGTTAAGCACAGCGGTTACCGCAACGTCGGTCGTGCCGCTGATGTTGCCGATTGCGCTGGCATCGATCGAGGGCGGTGTGACGCCGATGTCGACGTCGCTGAGCTTGATGAAGCTGCCGCGGTAATTCTCGGTTGTCGCTCCGAGGGCATTTCGTGCGGTGATATTCAAGCGCGGCTGGATATCATAGCCGAAAGCCTCGCCAACGTAGCTGAATGTGCCGTTGCAGGTTACCTCATACATGCCTTGATCCCGCACCGTGACCTCAAAGTCGGCGGGCGTAAACCGCCCGACTGGCCCCGATCTACCCACGACGTTGGCGCCACCTTGATAGGTACCGTCGCCGAGCTGCGCACGAAGCTCGATGATGCCCACCTCCGGATAGTTTACGCTCGTCGAACCGGCACCAGCGCCGACGTCGCCGGTATCCTCGAACGCCGCCTCGCCGATCGTCGTCGCACCTGCCAGACCCGGGTCGCTGCCGGGCTCCGGTTGCCATAACACCGCCTGGAGCGCCAACGTCTCGTCGTCAGTCTCGGGTCCGAAGTTTGGCAGCGAAACATTGTCGCCCGTCGGGTCCAGGCTCACGTTGTCGGTGGGATCGTCGTTGCCATAGCCGTCGGGCACACCGTCGTCGTCAGCGTCATCGCCGCTCGCCCAGCCCACCGCTGTCGCATTGACGGTGAACGCCGCCCCCGCGTCTCCAAGCACGCCGCCACCAGCTGTTGTCGCGCCAGGGTTACCCACCGCCTCGAGGTGGAAGCCGAACGGGCGCACGACAAACGCGTTGCTCTCGCCGGTGAGCGTGATCTCCGGCTCGTCGCCGCTGGCGGGTACGTCTGCGCGCGCATGCAGCCGAATTTCTCCAGCGTCCGGATAAAGCAACGTGAAAGGCGCGCGACCATCGCTGCCGAAATCGAGCGTGACGGTGGCGTAGCTGCTGACGCCGCCCGCGTCATTGGCAGCGATCGCCGTGCCGTCGATGGCGACATCGCGCGTGCCGCTGCAGGTAAGCGGGTCGCGGCACTCGAACGCCATCTCGATGGTTTGATCGTCGTTCAAGCGTGCCTCGCAGGCCGCGTCAGACAGCGGACCGTCTGGGTCCCTGACCGCACGCAACTCCAGGCTCTGCGCGCCCGGCGATACATTGGACGGCTTGGCCGCGATCTGCCCGCCGATCGAACTGGCGGCCCCGTCGGCGTAGAACAGGAAGCCGGATTCGACAAACGCAATGTCGGGATCAGCGCTGGCACTCTCGGTGGCCGCGCCGTCGTCGACGTCAACATTGACTTGCCCCTCGCTGGTGCGGCGCAGGCTGAGTGTCACGGAGGCACTGCTGCCGTCGAAGGTATGGCTGGTCAAGTCCGTGACACTGCTCGCCCAGCTGCTGTCAGATGCCGGGTCGCTCGTACCCGGGTCGGTGGCGAACACGTTGATGGTTGTGCCCGATGGGGGCTGCACGGGGTTGTCCGAGGCATCGCGCGCCTCGATAGTCACCGGCAACGCCTCGCAGGTCAGACCCTGACCGGGGTCCAGCACGGCATAGTAGTCGACACTCGTCGCGGGCACACCGGTTACCGCGAGGATCGCTGCGCGCTCGGTCGTATGACTGCGTTCGCCGTCATTATCCTGGTCCTCGTCGACAGTCAGCCCGACCGATCCTGCACTCAATGAGCAGCGCCGAATCCAGCCACCATCGGTTCCGTCACGGGTGTTTCGATTGGCGACGACCACGGGCAGGTCACCGAAGCCGCTGCTGAACGAGGTCGTGTAACAACCATTATTGAATCCCTGGATCGAGTCGGCGCTAACAAGTGCCTCGTAGTCGAGGCCCGCGATATTGCCACGGCTGCCGTTTGCAATGATCACCAGCCCGATCGTCTCGTCCGCGGTCACCGAGCCGGCGGTTGACTCGGCCCGTTCTAGCGCTACGTCGAAGCCGTCCGTGTCGACGTCACTGACGGTGGTCTGCAGCCAGGGCACGGACGATGTTGTCGGCGGATTAGCGGATTCGTTGGCGTCGGTCTGCACCTGGCCGAGCACAGCTGGCGCGGAGGGGAAATCAGTCAGGTAGTCCAGCGTATCCCAGCTGGAGCTGCCCAGCCGATTGGTCTGGTAACTCTGCGTGGCATGCCGGCGAAATTCAGCGAAGCCATCGAGGTTATCAAGCAGGTAAAGTTTCCGCTCGCCGGCCTGCACCTCGCCGATGGCGACATAGTCGATGTCGATCGGCCCGTGCGGACCGTCCTGGGCGCTCGGCTCGACCGGCGCGACCTCGAAACCTGCGGCTGAGACGTTACGCACCCGTGCCCCGGCCGGCCCCGAGGCGTCCGTCGTGTCGGTCGCGAGAACAATCGGCGCCTGATCAAAGTCGGTAAGAGATACGCTCGTGAAAGCGCCGCTCGACTGGGTATCGGTGCTCACCCGCCCGCGCTGGAGCGGTACCTCGTTCGGTGCGGTGACCTCTGCCCACGAGGTTCCCAGGCGCAGTTCGTCGATGGTGACCGAGTCGCCGCTGTCGAATTTGACGCTGCGAAAGCCGATGGTTTGGAAGGCAACGAGACCGCTGGACTCCACCGACGTCTCGCCCGTGACTGGTGGCGGCGATTCGTGTCCCAGAGCGGTCGGATCGACCCACAACGATACCTTGTCGTAGGTGCTACTGGCGGACTTCTCGATGCGGGCCACAAGGAAGTACGTTTGGCCGTTTGTGATATTCGTGTCAAACACCGCATTGTTCTGCCGGCTGCGCGCGAAGAAATCGTCCGGGCCGGAACCGTCGCCGCGGTTCATCTTGATGCCGAAGTTGGGTGCATTGTCCGGATTCGAATCCTCGAACCAGAGCGACAGAAAGTCGTTGTTGTTCTGCAAACCCTCGAAACGCACAAGCATGGCTGCGTAAACGAACCTCGAAGAGATCGACTCGTCGAGGTCACGGGTAGCCGCATTGTCGTTATTGCCGGCAAACCGCAGCGCCAACCCATCGCCGGTGATGGTGTCGCCCGTGTCGGAAAACGTTAGCGGACTGCCGGATGCATCGATCACCGCCTCGACGCCGCCGATGCCACTCCAGGCGCCACCCCAGAACACCCCGTCGTTGCCGCCGTCGACGCTGCTGCCGGCCGCATAAGCCTCGAAGGAGTCGCGGGCAAAAAACGGCGTGACGGCACCGCCGGGCACCAGAAAGCCGATACTGCTGGCCTCGAAGGCGAACCAGGAGCTGGCCTCGTCAAGACCCGATCGCTCGCCGTCGCCGACCTGGTCCTCGTCGATGTGAAGGTTGATGCCACCGGTGGTGATGCCGTCGCTGCAAAAGCGCAGCCAGCCGCCGTTGGTCCCGGCCATCGTGTTGTGGCCGGCGACCACGTCAGGTATACCGCCAAAGCCCGTGAAGGCGCCCCGCGGGGCGCAACCGTCATCGTGGCGAGGAGTGTCGAGCCCGACGCTAACACCGGCGTGGTAGCGATTGCCGTTGTTGGTGCCGCTGCCCGGCTCGATCGCGACCCAGCCGATGGTCTCGGCCCCATGGGTTGTCGTCACCTCGGCGCCCTCAAGCGCTAGCGTGAAGCCTGTCGCATCCGGTGGCGAACCCACCGAGTTGCCCGGGCCGAAGACCGACGAGGTGATCCAGGCGTTATCGTTGGCAGTGTTCACCGTATGCAAGACCACAGGCCGGCTCGAGTAGCTGTCGGCAAAGCTCACGGGATTACCCGCATTCGAGTCACCGGCGGATGAACGCACGGCGCTGACATTTTCGCGACCGGCCTCGATCTTTGTGCCGTCGGGAAACTGCCAGACCCCCTCCGGTATCGCCATCCATCGCACCGTCTCGGTCTGCCAATCAGTCCTGGAGCTCGCGCCTGCACCCCTGCGCGGAGGGCAGTCGAGACCGCCCGCATTCGGATCCACGTTACTACTGTCGCACGGGCTCGTGAGCGCGATTTCGAAACCGGTCGCCGTGACATTGCGCACACGCACACTCAGGGACTGTTCGTTCTCATGTGTGACCGGCCCGGCGACAATTATCGGCGTGTTACCACCAAAATCGATACTGCTGATATCGACCGTGACCCAGGGCCTATTGCCACTGTCGATGGTGTCTTCGAGGGAGACCGAGCCGGTGCCGAATTGTGCAGCGGCGGCCAGCGACGGGCCGGCCAGTGTCCAGGCGGCAACCAGCACTACGAGGGTCGAACGTCGTATAAAAATAAGGATAAACCGAATCAGCGCTGGAAAGTGTCTCATCTTACCCGTACCTCTACCGCGCGAGAGGCCGCTTCTGCGCCGCCCCCACATTGGCTTGTGCTTACCAGCGTATAAACCGTCTCCAACGCCGGACTCCCCTCAATATCCGCCTGCACCGAGGAGCAGCTGAGGCCCGCGCTGCAGTTAGCCAGGCCGGCCTGAGTAAAACTTAATGAGGCCGGCACCGATCCACAGCCACTAGGTCCATGAAGCGCTTCCGTTACCGCCGCTTGAGCCCCGCTTTCCGCCGCGTAGAAGGCTCGTTGAGACAAAATCTGCTGACTGACTGCAGCGCCGGTGGCCTCCTGCTGTTGTGCCATGCTTGTCACGATCAGCGCCAGCACCGTAATGATGAAAATGGCGATGGGCAGGCCGGCCCCGCGCTGTCGGTTCCCGTATCGGTCAGGGTACATTGCGGATCTGTACCTCCTGGCTGACGGTGGTGGTTTCATCACCGTCAACGCTTTCAAGTTCGAAGGTGAACTGCACCACTGCGGCCCGTTGCAGCGTAGCGGGCAAAAACGTGAAGTCTACGGTGCCCGTGAGGCTGGCCGACAGAATTTCAGGCGTGCTCGAGGGTGGGTCAGGCTGGGTACCCGATGGCGAATAGCCGCTGTAGCGATATAAAAACTGACGGTTCGGGGGCTTGCCCTGGCACAGGCTCACTGGCTCGCCAAGCACGAACAGCCGCCTCGAGGGAGAGTTAGTGGTAAACCGATGATTACCGGACAGGGTAATTTTCGCTGGCGTACCCGCAATGGCAGTGTTGTTAATACTCGAAATGTCTGGCGACACCGGCCCGGGACTGGCGCCGGCGTATAGGTCCGCCGTGCTGGTTCCGTATCCGTAGATGACGACTCGGGTAGCAGATGTTGGCGGAACCTGGGGAACCTGGGCGAATTCGGCGATGTCTATCTGGCTGATCGCGGCGCCGGTTGTCAGGTTCAGATAATTAGTCCCCCCGACCAGAGGCAACCACTCGATACAGGAACCTTCGACCCTTACCGACAAGGGAAAGGCCTCGCGTAGTTCCCGCGTGAGCTGTTCGCTGATTACCACGGACTGCAGTGCCCGCAGCTGGCGTGCGCTAGTATCGAGCGCGCCCTGAGTTGACAACCCCACGAACCTCACCGACACAGTGGCTACAATGCTGAGAAGCACGATCACCATAATCAGCTCAATCAGCGTGTATCCGGACCGACCAGGCATCAGAAATTCGCCTTGTAAACGGAAAAGACATAAACCTGGCTACTGGGGTCAGTCACTGTCAGATCGATTCGTTTGGCGTCATCGTTGTTTGGCAGCCCCAGTTCGCTGCCGTCGCATTCAACGTTGATGGATATACGGAAATTATCGTAATCGGCGACAAGCGGCGCCCCTTCGGCGTTCTGCGGCGCTGCGTCGGTGATTGCGCTGTAGTCATCCACATCATCGTAGTCCGTGCGGTCGATTTCCAAGGCGTCGGTACCGATGGGGCAGTTTGTCGCCGTCGCCCAGGGCACCCCCCCAATCGGCGTCTCCTCGTCGTAACGGCGACTGAGAATTTCATCCATGTACAGCTGAGCCAGCGCCACCGCTCGGGTCTGGTTCAGCGGGTCGGCACTGCGGCCGGTTATCAGGCTAAAGGCGCCAACCACGCCGGCAATGGCCACACTGATAATCACGATGGTGATCACCAGTTCTACCAGGGTGGCGCCCTTCTCAGACCCAGGTGGGCGGACCATGACGGTCATGAGCAAGTCCCATCGTACACGGCGCCCAGGGAACTCAGGCAAAGGTTGAAGGTGCTATCGCCGGAAATATCGATGTTTCGGTTCGTGCGGTCAACCGGCCGACCTAGCTTGTTGAAATCAATAGATTGGGGGGCAGCATTACCATTTACGGTTACGGAGACACCGCCAGCTTTCAGCGTAAACTCCTGAATGATAGTGGTATTGCCATCATTGTCGATCGACTGAGCCTTGAATACTGGCTCGTTGCCAGCGGAGCTCTCAATGCGAACAGAGACATTAGGCTGACCCGCCAACGCTGCCTGCTGGGCAAGCAACGCGGCGGAAGACAGTTGCTGGGTGGCCAGCAGAGGGGAAAAGGCGGAGCGGCCTGCAAACAGGCCAACGCCGAGTGCGGACAAAACACCGATCAAGATGATCACCATGACCAGCTCCACAAGGGTAAACCCCGACGATTTCGGGGCTATTTTTAAGCCCATGCCCCTCTCCCGAGCCCAGGATTAGCAAAATCACCATTTGGACAACAGATGAGCAATCCGTGATGCGGGCGACTCACTGTTCAATTTCCAAACGGCTACCACATGTGACTCATCAGCATCCAGCTGTCCCTGTGTTCGTATCGCTGATGTTGGACACAGCTCCAGTCCCTTCGGTGTATGTAAATGAGCACTCTCCAAGCGTAACGGTTAAATCACCCGATGCTGCAGCCATGGTGTAGTCATCTTCGGAAAGCCGAGCTGCTCCAACAATACCATTCGTAGTAATGGAACTCGCATCAAGACCTACGCCATCCGCCAGAGGATAGCCATTCGCCGACATTGCTATACTCGTATTCTCAAGTGTTACAGGAGCGCTTGCGGCACTGCCAGCGGCTAACCATGCTGAATGCGCGATAGCTGAAGCCGATTTGACGGCACCTGAGGCGGCCTGAATACTTGAGCGACGAGCATCCCCACCCAAGTCCGCAAACCTAGGCAACGCAAACGCCGCCAAAATACCCAAAATAACAATCACCATAACCAATTCGATCAGGGTAAAACCTTTCTCTTTTCTTGCTGAAATTGCTGTCATTGCATTCATATCGTTACTCCACTTGGATAGTCTTATCACTGCATTAAAAATCAATTAACTGTTTTACCAATTCCGCCAACGTCGGCATCGTAGGTAATGTTGCTGTTCTGGCCGTCCAGATTGTAGGTGTAGGTGCACACCGAGCCAGCGCCGCTGGCCGTGTAGTCGGTGGCTGTGCCACTGGTTGCGACGGTTGGCGCGTTAGACTGCATCAGCCCCAGCCAGACCTGCTCACAACGTGTAGCGTCCATAGTGACGGGATCCTCACCCGTGCCCAGATAGGCACCGGTGGAAATGGGCCAGCCTTTCTCGGATACGTTTATATCCTCGTTGCCGAAACCCGCCAGATCAGACCGCGCTGCTTCAGATGCGTTGGCGCCATTGCCAACCCACTGCGCCTTAGCCAGTGCCACACCCGCGCTCATAGCGCCGGCTGTGCCATTGATGCTGGAACGATGCGCCTGCTCCGAAAGCTCGGCGAACCTCGGCAACGCAAAAGCTGCAAGAATCGCCAGAATTGAAATCACTACCACCAGTTCAATCAGGGTAAAACCCGCTGAACGATGTTTGGTTGTTGTCATAGCATTGCCCCCCTTAAAGGCTGTGCTTTAATCATTATCTGACTCTCGGGCTTGTGTGACCTCGGTCGGTTCCAGTTTCAACCCCGACTGGGGCTCGTCGCTATCCAGGCGTCCATTGCCGTTTCTGTCCCGAAACTCAATACCCACAACCCATGCCAGGGGTGCTTCGCGGCTTCCTTGCCGGTCTTCCAAGGTTATCGGCTGGTTAGGGCGGAATATAACCTGCCCCAAGTCAGCCTGCTCAGGCTTTTTGTATCCGGTGTTACCCGTTTGTAACGGTTTGAAACACCACTTGCCCGGTTTCGGCAGTTCAGCGGCACATATTCCGATATATGCGGGCGGAGTGGTTTCAAACCATGCAAACGGGTTGCGACCCGCTTGAGCCTCGTAATCGACGCTACCGTTCAATCTTACTTCGGCACCTTTTACGACCAGTACACTACGTATCTGGTTAAGGGTAAGTTTCGCGCCTTGCTGTTGCGCTCTTGCAAGCTCATCTTCCAGCGAGTCCAACAGTACCCATACCAGCACCAGCAAAATGGCAGCCACCAATCCCAGCCTCAGGCGGCGAGCGTTGGCCAGCCCGGACGCTGAATCCTGCGGATACCGTCTGATCATCCCCGCCCCATGGCGGCGGCCCCCAGATCCCAGATCGGAAGGAAAACACCCAGCGCCAGAATCAACACCAGAATGCCCATTGCCACAATCAGTATAGGCTCAATGGATTCGGCTAGCCGTTTCAGTCCGTAATCTACGTCCTCGTCGTAAAAATCGGCCACGTTTATCAGCATGTTGTCCACGGAACCGGTTTCTTCGCCCACTGCAATCATCTGCAGAATCAGCGGCGTGAACATGTTGCTGTGCCGGGCTGTGCGCAGCAGGCTTTCACCCCGCTCAATACCAGATCGCATGTCTTTAATATGTTTCGATATCCACGCATTATCCGTGGCATCGGCCACGACCGTCAGCGCATTGGTTACCGGCATGCCCGCCGACAACATACTGGCGAAGTTGCGCGCAAACCGGCTCAGGGTGATCAATTCCAGTAATGGCCCGATAATGGGCATTTTTAGTTTGTAACGGTCCCATATTTGCCGCCCCTGCTCGGTATTTTTCCACTGCTTGAGGGCGATCATGCCCGCCACAATGGCCGCCAGCAAAAAGTACCAGTAAGCCAGCAGAAAATTGGAGGTGCCCACCAGCACCTGGGTGAGAAACGGTAGGTCGGCGCCCAGTTTGCTGAATACCGCAGAGAACTTGGGGATGACCAGGAAATTCACCACCATCAGCGCGCCAAACAGGGCGATGATCACAAATGTTGGGTAGCGCATGGCCTGTTTGAGTCGGCGCTTGGTGTCTCGTTCAAGCTCCAGAATGTCCGAGAGGCGTTTAAAGGCGTCATCCAGCTGACCGGTGTTTTCGCCCACGTGGATCATGGCGATAAACAGGTCCGGAAATACCTTGGGATGCGCCTGCATGGCTGTAGCCATAGTCGCACCGCCTTCCAGGCGGGTGGTGACATCGTCGAGCACTTCCCCCAACTCCGGCGAGCGCGTGGTATCTGCCAGGCCCCGCATGGTGCGTATCAGTGGTATGCCGGCTTTCGTCAGTGCGTACATCTGACGACAAAAGACAATCAGCTCATCGAGGGAAATTTTCTTCCTGAACAGCGGGGATTTCGCCAACCGGTCACTCAGGGAGTCGGTGTTCTGAACTTCTTTGATGGACAGCGGCGTAATGCCCCGGCGCATCAGATCAGAAGCCGCTGCGTCTGCGTTGGGCGCTGCCAATGCGCCCTGCTGAACACTTCCCCGACTGTCTTTGCCCCGATAAGTAAATTGCATCAGGCGTCATCTCCGGATGGCTGAGCGTCGGCTGGCAATTTTTCTGTCAGCTCCGGGATCTCCTCCAATGAAACGTCACCTTCGGATGTGGCAGCCACCCGCGACACTTCTTCAAGAGTGGTCACGCCCTGGAGTGCAAAGTCCATCGCACAAAGGCCCAGGGGCCGGTAAAGGCGACTTTTGCGGGACTCGCGGGTGAACTCTGCGATGTTCTGGCGCCTAAGGGCGTCAAGCATCCGCTCGTTCATCTCCAGCATTTCATAAACGCCCAATCGGCCGCGATAGCCGCTGTTACTGCACTGGTAACAACCCCGGCCGTGCACAAACCCCGCCTCCAGATCCAGCGGGTCTAGATCGAACCCGTCCAGCCAGACTTTCTCCTGAGCGCTCGGCTCATAAGCTTCTACGCAGTTGTCGCACACCTTACGCACCAGCCTCTGGGCCACCACACCAAGCAGCGAGCTGGCCACCAGAAAAGGCTCCACGCCCATATCGATCAAGCGCATAGCGCTGCTGATGGAGTCGTTGGTGTGCAGTGTGGACAGTACCAGGTGACCGGTCATCGCGGCCCGCAGCCCGATCTCGGCGGTTTCATGGTCCCGCATCTCGCCTACCAGAATGACGTCCGGGTCTTGACGCAGAGCTGCACGCAGCACGGTGGCGAACTGAAGCCCGATTTTCGGGTTCACCTGAACCTGGGTAATCCGCGGCAAGCGATATTCCACCGGGTCCTCGGCCGTAATAATCTTAACTTCCGGATGATTAAGCTCGGTCAGCGCGCCGTAGAGTGTGGTGGTTTTACCGCTACCCGTGGGACCGGTGACCAGAATCATGCCGTGAGGCTTTTTGATCATGCGGCGGAAATTCTCCAGCAGCAAAGGCGGCATTCCGGTACTTTCGAGGTTCAGCATGCCCTGGCTCTGGTCCAGCAGGCGCATAACCACGGATTCGCCATACTGCACCGGCATGGTGGACACCCGCACGTCAATACTGCGGCCTTTGACGCGCACGTTGAATCGACCGTCCTGGGGAATCCGCTTCTCCGAAATGTTCAGCCCGGCCATCAGTTTCAGGCGAAGAACCAGCGCGGAGTTAACGCGCTTCTCTTTCATCACCTGCTCCTGCAGCACGCCGTCCACCCGCTGACGAATCCGAACGACGGTTTCATCCGGCTCGATATGAATATCGGAACTGCGGGCCTGAACCGCATCTTCAAACAGGGTCTGAAGCAGCTTTACAACCGGCGCCTCGGCGCTTTCGGATTCGGCCGACAGATCCGCCAGGTCAAACGCATCGTCACCCAGCTCGTCTTCCAGTTCTTCCGCCAGGGACGCAATCTCTTCCGTGCGCCGGTAGACAAGATCTAGCGTATTGAGCAATTCGCTTTCGCGTACAACCGCCTGTTTAATCGGCTGCTTCAGTACCCGGACCAGTTCGTCGTAGGCAAAAATATCCAACGGGTCGGCCATGCCTACCAGCAGCTCACCTTTCTGCTCCGCCAGTACGATGCTGCGGAAACGACGGGCCAGGGCTTCCGGCAGCTTCTTCACCAGATCGTTGTTGAACTGATAGTGGCGCAACTGCACGAAGGGTACGTCCAGCTGGCGCGAGAGGATATTGAGGAGGTTATCCTCTTCGACATAACCGAGATCGATCAGTGTCCGGCCAAGCTTCCGGCCGGTGTTTTTCTGCTCCTTCAGGGCGGTCATCAACTGTTGCTCAGTGATGACCTCGTTCTGCACCAGCAGGTCGCCAAGTCGGATCTTTTTCTTTGCTTCAGCCATGAATCATCCTGCCCTAAGTGACTGCAGTCTGCGCTGCACGTAGTCTGCCAGCACGGATGACAGGCCCGGCAGTGCAGCGGCCTGCTCGTAGGCACGGGTTGCACTCGGTATCTCGCCCTGGTCTTCCAAAGCTATGGCAAGGCCGACCCACCAGGGTGCGCGGCTGTCATCCCAGGCAATCAGCTCCGCCCAGTGGGCCGCTGCTTCCCGGCTCTCGCCTTGTTGTTGCAACAGTGTCGCCAGCGTTACCCGATACTCCGGCTGCTCAGCGACCGCCGGCACATTCGATGACAGCGTTGCGACAGCCGCATCTAGCCTACCGCCCGCGTGTTGGGCCCTGGCGCGCAGCATTCGCAGGGTCGGATCACTGGCTGTCACTTGTTCTGGCAGCCAGTTCAGGGCGCGCTGGATGTCGCCGTCGACCAGCAGCGCTCGCGCCACCACCAAACGACTGCGGGGGGCAGACTGGCTCTGAGCCAGGTTGGTCAGGCGGCGTTCCGCTTCCACCATACGACCGCCAGCGATCAGGGACTCAAGATCTTTTGCAGCCTGACGATCAATAGCACCGGGACTCTGCGGCGTGGTTTTCACAGCCGGAGCCGGCTCAGGTTCCGATGTCGGCTCAGACACCGGAGCACTTGGCTCGGGGGCCGATGCTACCTGTACCTTCGCTGGTTCCGGTTTAGGTTCCTGAATAGATTCCCTGGGCGCTTGAATCTCTGGCTCCGACACTTCCGGCGTCGCAGGCTCGGGCACGGCTCTCTGCACAGGTTCGGAGGGCTCAGGCACTGCAGCCACCTCTTTTACAGTGACGGCTCGCTCAACTTGACCGCCGCCGGCACTATCCGGTGCAACCACTTCTTCGCCTGCCCCCGATGAGGAGGGGGCAGACGTAGCGTTCATCGTGAAAAACCAGAAGATGCCGGCCCCTACCAGCCCTAAGGCCAGCAGAAAAATCAGCACAACAGGCCAACGCTGACCACTCCGGCCTTCCTGGACTGCGCCGGTGTAGGCGCCAGTCACATCCGGACGACGCTGCCGCTCTTCCGCTTCGCGGAGTGCGTTGTTCAGCAGGCTCATAACCACCTCACAAACAGGTTCGGCAACTGAGCGCTGTCAGTGTCTCGAATAGCCGCCATAACGTGGGGACGGCCGACCTGCCGATCGCCTTTACCCCAGGCCGCCAGCAAAGATTTATGGGCGATGATGTTCACCAGCCTGGGGATACCACCAGAGGATCGCGCGATCAGCCGGAACGCGGACGGCGAAAAAAGATCCCCCCCGTTGTAACCCGCCTGGGCCAGCCGATGGCGTAGATACTGGGCAACCAGAACCTTGTCCAGCGGTGCCAGCCGGTATTGGAAGGTGATGCGCTGGCGCAACTGACGAAGACTTTCCCGTTTTAACAGCTCATCCAGCTCTGGCTGACCAAACAAAACCACCTGCAAAAGGCGAATGCTCTCGGTTTCAAGATTGGTCAGCAGCCGAAGAGCTTCTATGGTGTCTTCGGGCATCGCCTGAGCCTCATCGATTACCAGCACCACTGGGCGCCGCTCCATCGCCAGGGCGATCAACCGTTCGTTCAGTGCTTTCAGAATCTGATGGGTATTCGCGCAGGCGTTCACATCCACACCCAGCTCTTCGGCCACAGCGGCATAGAGCGTGTCCGGGGTTAGATGTGGGTTGGGAATATAGGCCGTGTAGGCTTTCTTCTCCAGCGCGTTTAACAACAACCGGCACAGCAAGGTTTTTCCAGTGCCGACTTCACCGGTAATCTTGATAAACCCCTCCCGCTCACGGAGTGCCACGAGCAGCAATTTCAGCGCATCACTATGGCTGCGCGCCCGCAGGAAGTAGCGGGTGTTGGGCGTCAATGCAAACGGTGCTTCCTGCAGTCCGAAATGGGATTCGTACATGCTAACGTTGGCGATTCTCTGCTTGGGGAATGGAGGACTTTGAAGATTCCAGCACCTCGCGGAGCACGTTCATGCGCTCCCGGCTTGCCGACACATCCGCTTCCATCTGTTCTTTACCGGCCACTACCGGGCGCAACAGAATAACCAGCTCACTCTTGGTGGACTGGAAGCGGCGCTGTTTGAACAACTCTCCCAGCACCGGGATTTCGCTGAAAAAGGGTACGGCGGAATTGCGATCTTCACTGCTGTTCTGGATGAGGCCACCGATCACAACAATTTGCCCGCTTTCGGCGCGGATCACACTATCGGTTTCCCGCACGGTGCTTCTGGCCAACGGCAACGTAACGTCCTGGCTGCCAACCGTAATCAGCTTTTCCTGATCACTGACCTCGCTGACAGAGGGGTGAACGTGCAGGATAATCGTGCCGTCTTCGGAAATCTGCGGGGTAACATCCAGAGAGATACCGGAGAAAAAGGGCGTTAACTCGACCGACGTGGACGTGCTATCTGAACCGGTGTTGGCCGTATTGTCGTCCTCGAAATCAATATCGGTCACGAAAAACTCGTCAGTACCAACTTTGATCACAGCCTTCTGATTATTCACGGTCGAAATTCTGGGGCTGGAAAGAATCTGGACATTGCCCTGCTCCCCCAGCAGCTCAATCAAACCGGTAAAATCACCCGCCTGGACACTGGCCGAAAAAAGCCCACCAATATCAGCCGTCTGTATGGCCTGCCCGGAAAGCGCCTGAGCCGTAAAATCTCCGTTGGACCCACTTTGCACATCGGCCCAGTTGATTCCCTGTTGGTAGCCTTCGTTAAGCTCAATCTCGAGAATTTTCGCTTCCAGAACCACCTGACGCTGCATGATGAGCTGCGTGCGGCGCAGATAGTCTTCTACCTGGCGCAGGGTCTGACCGTCGGCCCGAACCATGACCAGGCCGGCGCCAGAATTGACGATCACCTGGCCATTATCACCGTTGCTGACAATCATGCTCAACGACCGCTGGATGTCCTGCCAGAAGTCGGATTGGGTTTCTGTTGAAATCCGGGTACCCACAAGATTCGTGGTTTCGCCGCCAGACTCGCCACCGGAACGTCCCGAGCCACCAGAGCTGCCGCGGGCGCTGCTGACCTGCCCCGAGCTAACACGGGTTTCAGAGCCACCACTACGTTTGAAACTCAGATAATCGATCGGGAAAATCCGGGTTTGAATACCGCTTGCCTTGACCTGAAAAAGGCGGCCTTTACGGTCGATTTCAAGGTCGTACAGCTCGCCCGCAATATCCATGACTTCCGGCACGGTGACATCACTCAAACGCAGGTCAATGACGGAATCCACGTCGGGATACACCACGACGTTATAGCGGCTCCCCTCTACCAGCGCCTCAAAAAACGGACCTGCACCCAGGCCGCGGGCGTTAATGTCGAACCGGTCGTCGCTGTCACCGCCAGCCGCCAGGGGTGGCAGGAGCGCCTGGCTAAGAGATTCATTCATCGCGGACGATGCATCGCCAGTTTCGGGCATCGCTTCATCCGCTTTACCCTCTCCTTCCGCCTCTGCCAGCTCATCGTCAATGGCCTGAGCAGCGTCGGTAGACGTTGCCTGGCTGGTGCGCACCAGCGGATTATTACTGCATCCCGCCAGCGCCCCGACCAGCAAAAAGCTGATTAGTGTCTGATTCAGTGTCATAGCTGCTCGTTTCTGTCTCATTGAGAACTCCGCACTTGCGGAAGGGTATCAAGCCTTAAAATGCGCACTCGTCCCTGATCGACCAGTTCTACCCGGTCCGGATAAATCCGCCTGAGGCGGACTCCGTTAAAGTTCTGACCCTCCCGGCGGGCCTGTCCATCTATAACTGCAATTTTCCGATCCGCACCAATGATAATTGAGGCCAGATCAAAAGACCGCTGTTGAGCCTGCTCGACCGCCGGCGCCCGGAACCCATTGGGCCGCGTTGGGTCCTGCAGTGCCTGCGCCTGCATGGGGAACAACACCAGCACAAAGACAACAGGCATCCAGCCGCTAGCGTAACGAATGGGTGCCATATCAGACTCCTAACCAGGCCCGGTCAAGGCTCAGTGTGCGGACACGGATGCGAATTTCGTTATCGGGATAGTCCAGCATCTCGTAATCCAGTGAAACCCAGCCCAATCGATTATCCATGCTCTCAAGCGCATCCACGTAGTCGAGCACATCCAGGTAACCACCCCGGATGACCAGCTCGACATCGTGGGCGTAAAGAAGCGGCCCGGCAGCCTGCTCGTCAGCGTTTTCCCCTGACTGATTTTGCCCTGACTTCTGACCAGCCTGCTGATCAAAAATTGGTGTGGGTGACAATAGCTCAACTGCCACCAGCTCCAGTTTTTCCTGGGCGACAAGCATATCCTGTAAAAGCCTGACCATTGCACGTGGCGCAATCAGCTTGCCAGTGGTTTCAGCCAGTTCGGCATCCAGCCGGTCCAGCCTGGCTTGTCGTGATGCCAGGCGCTCCCGGAGTTCCTGGGACGGATCCGAATTCAGGCGCTCGTTAAGCGCCGCCTGCTGCTCAAGGAGTGATCTCTGTTGCTGATCCAGGCTCTTCAGTCGATCCGTCATGGCGTTGTTGCTGGTGATCACGGGCGTTATCGCCAGCTCCCAGACTACAACCAGTAACAGCACCAGGCTGGTTACTGTGATCAGTATCCGCTCGCGAATGGGTCTTTCGTTAAACCAGATCGCGGCTTTTCCCCAGGACTGCTTTAAGCCTTCGCTCATGAGTCACCCCCAGCCTTTTCATCAGTCGCCACGCGAAACTCGATCCATCGGCCCTGCTCGCTTCGCTCAAGCCGGAAGGCACCAAAGGTTTTACCCTGAAATGCGGGTTCCTCGCCAAGGGCCTCGAGATAGGCGGGCACCAGCTTTCCGGCCTGGGCACGCCCGCTCAGGCCGACGTCGCCATTCTGGGCGTTCAGGCGAATTCTGGTCAGCCAAACGCCACTGGGCACTTGCCTGGCCAGCGCCGCCAGGGGTGCTGAGAAACCTGCCGTATCTTCAGACATCAGATTCTCTACCTGAGCCAGCAAACGCTGTCGACGGACGAGGGTGTCACTCACCCTGCTTAGCGCAGCTTCAACTTGCGGATCCGGCTGCCGTGACTCGGCTTCCTCGGTCAGTTGCGCCACTGACTGCTCCAGGCTTTCGACCTTCTGCTGTCGGGAGGCAAGCTGATCCGTCAGCTGCGCGTTCTGATAACGAACGAATCCGGCAGCAACGGCCAGCAGCAGCACGGCCAGCGCCAGAATTGCCACTGCTGTGCCCGCCTGCATCTTTTCCTTACTTGGGCGCAGCTCTTCTGTATAGAGGTTGATCAGTTGGGGTTGTTCAAGTTTGGCTTCGGGTGTGGAGAGATGGGCACTCCAGACGGACAGGCACCGACTGTCTATTGGATCTTCCAGGCCCAGGTCGGACCAATCCAGAGCTTCAACACCACTGGCCAGATACGAACCCAGCATCGACGACAGTGGTAAAGACGTGTCACGGGTAACAAACCGTATTTTTGCTGGAGGAACCTGACCAAGCTGACTTTCGTAATAATCCAGCGACCGCTGCATTTCCAGTGCTAGCGACTGAACCGCGTTTTCCTGTTGCGACGCATCGTGCAGATCATCAACCGACACATCCAGACGGCGGGACAAATACAACATCGCGCCCTTGCCCACGACCATCTGCCCATAGCGCCCGCGCATGTGAACCAGTGCACCCCCGCGCTGATTCTCATCCAGCCGTGCGACCAGGTGGCTCAGCGCCAGTTCGGCAATATCGATGGAAACCAGTTCGAGGCCGGAGGCATTTACAAGGTCAATCAGGTCACGGACCAGGGATTTACGGGCAGCAACCACGTTAACCAGATCACCACGGCCGCGGGAGGCATCTTCGGGAAAGGGGAATACATCGGATACGGCGTCGGACGGACTGAAGTCCAGAAAGTCTTTCAGTTTCCACTTCAGTGCATCACCCAGCTCGGATTGCTCTACCCCCTCGGGGCGCTCAAGCTGGAAAACCTGGTACTGATCCAACGGCAAAATCAGCGTCGCCCGGGCTCCGTCCCAGTCGTGGTCATCAACAGCCGCACTCAGTTCCTGCTCTCGCCTGGCTGATGAGCACTCTATAAAACCAGTCTCGCCAGCGGACGTCGCCCAGGCAATGCCGTCGGGGCGGATCTCGAGAAACACCCGCTGCCCGCCATGAGAACCGCCGGTTATTTTTGTTATTAAGCTTCGGATCACTCGTCAGCCTCAGCACTCAAAAATTGAGCAATTATGGATAATACTTGAATACTAGTTGAACTATTCAATGTAATTCCATGTTTTTCGCCCAATTTAACACAATTTTTGCAAGTCAGTAACACAGGCAAGCTCCGAAAATCCGGAGCTTGCAGCGCAACAACCTACCCTAGAACGGGATATCGTCGTCAAAATCATCAATCGGTTCGGGCATGCTGCCCTGGGAAGGCTGCTGTTGCGGCTGCTGATTCTGCGCTGGTGCCGGGTTGGACTGCTGAGGACGCCCCGCAGGAGCTCCCTGGCTCGCACCACCACCGTCGCCGCCGCGGCTATCCAGCATCTGCATCTGGCCGTTGATATCTACCACTACCTCGGTAGTGTATACGTCCTGGCCTTCCTTGTTCTGCCATTTGCGTGTTTGGAGCTTACCTTCGATATAGACCTTTGAGCCTTTGCGCAAGTACTGGCCTGCCACCTCGGCAATTTTCCCGAACATGACGATGCGGTGCCACTCGGTCTTGGGAACCAGTTGACCTGTCTGGCGGTCCTTGTAGCTTTCGTCCGTAGCTATGTTGAGGTTCACCACCGCGTTTCCGTTGGGGGTGTAGCGGGTTTCCGGGTCCTGCCCCAGGTTACCGATCAAAATAACCTTGTTTACGCCTCGTGCCATGGTTCACTCCTGACTGTACGTTGTTGGTTTACCCGTTATCCCTTCGGGCAACCTGAGTTCAAGTTTCGCTTGCCGGCCGGACAAAGGGAAAATCCGCCAGACTCATCGCATCAAACTGCTGCCGGTCAACCTTCAGGTAAGCCGTGTCAGCGTCTTCCAGAATAACAACATCCTGCACGCCGGGCAGCCGCCGCAAGCTTTCGTCAATGTCATCAAACTGAGCCGGCGCTTGGTGCCGCAACTGTACCACGAAACTCGCCGTGTGGCCCGGCGCGGGCATGGTTAACGCGACCAGAAGCCACAGCATAAGCACACCGGCCATCAGCCAGACCACACCCTGCAATCCGGCCTGCTCCAGCAGCACACCGCCAAGCGTACCCCCGAGAAAAGCTCCCAGGAACTGCGCCGTGGAATAGACCCCCATCGCAGTGCCTTTGGCCGCAGCCGGAGACTCTTTACTGACCAGCGATGGCAGGCTTGCCTCAAGCAGATTGAACGCCATAAAGAAGAAGAACAGAACCGCCCAGGCCACCATCAACGACTGGGAGAGATAACCGATGGCAGCAGTACTGAGGGTCAACATCACAATCGCGCCGCAAAGCACCGGCTTCATCTTACGCTTTTTCTCGCCAACGATAATGAAAGGAACCATGGCAAAAAAAGACGCCACCACCACGGTCAGGTAAAACCACCAGTGGGAGGCGGATGGTAATTCGAACTGATCCTGCAGCAACGTCGGGAACACCAGAAAAATAGCCGTTAGAACCAGGTGCAAGGCGAAGATACCAAAGTCCAGTCGCAGCAGCCGCGGGTCAGCCAAAACCCTGCCCAGCATTTCCCTGGCGGGCCGGGTATCGGCACTGCTGGTGTGCTGGTGCGGTGTCGGCACCAGCCTGGACACAATCAACATCGCAATTACTGCCATCCCGGCGGTTACGTAAAAAATACCAGCAAGGCCAAAAGCTGAGCCAAGCAAAGGACCAAGAACCAGAGACAGGGAAAAAGAGAGCCCAATGGATACGCCCACCGTTGCCATGGCTTTGGTGCGCTGCTCCTCTCGGGTCAGGTCGCTGAGCAATGCCATCAACACACTGGCAATTGCCCCGGACCCCTGAAGAATCCGACCAGCGATTACAACGTATATCGAGTCAGCGGATGCGGCCAGCAAGCTACCCATGGCAAACAGCGTGAGGCCGATATAGATCATTTTTTTGCGACCGAAGCGGTCAGACAACATCCCGAAAGGAATCTGAAGAACGGCTTGACCAAGCCCGTAAACACCAATGGCCAGGCCGATCAGCATGGGCGTCGCGCCTTCAAGGTCGTCGCCCAGCAGGACGAAAACCGGCATCACCATGAACAGTCCGAGCATACGCATGGCGTAAACCGATGCCAGTGCTGCAACAGAGCGCCTTTCAAGAGAGTTCATGGTGTGCCTTTTTCAGAATGTGTTCGGTGCCGGCGGCGCCACTTCTGGCCGCGCATTGTATCAGAACCGTCGAATCCGGGGCAGTTCTGCCCGGGAATTCAGATGTCCGCGCTTTGGCCGCACAAGGCTCAAACGCGGTATACTTATCGTTTTTCTTGACCGAGGGGAATTATGGATCATATCCAGATCAAAGGGGCCAGAACCCACAACCTTAAAAACATTGACCTGGATATGCCAAGGGACAAGCTGATCGTGATCACCGGGCTGTCCGGCTCAGGCAAATCGTCACTGGCATTCGACACCCTCTACGCTGAAGGCCAACGGCGTTACGTGGAATCATTGTCTACCTACGCCCGGCAGTTTTTGTCGATGATGGAAAAACCCGACGTCGACCACATCGAAGGTCTGTCGCCGGCCATTTCCATCGAGCAGAAAAGTACGTCCCACAACCCCCGTTCAACCGTCGGCACCATCACCGAAATCTACGACTACCTCCGACTCCTGTTCGCCAGGGCGGGGGAACCCCGGTGTCCTACCCATGGACAGCCGCTGGAAGCACAAACGGTCAGTCAGATGGTTGACCAGGTTCTGGCGATGCCGGAAGGCAGCAAACTGATGATTCTGGCGCCCGTCATCCGGGACCGAAAAGGTGAGCATCAGCACGTCATAGACTCGATGAAAAGCCAGGGCTTCATCCGTATGCGGGTGGATGGCACCGTTTACGACATTGATGACGTTCCCCCGCTGGACAAAAAGCGCAAGCATCAGATTGACGTGGTGGTGGACCGCTTCAAAGTGAAAGCAGGCCTGGAGCAAAGGCTTGCTGAGAGTTTTGAAACCTCCCTCGGGCTGGCCGACGGCATTGCGCTGGTTGCGCCCATGGATGCCGACGATAAAGCAAAGGACGAAGAGCAAACCTTTTCGGCCCGCTACGCGTGCACCCAATGCGGTTACGCACTCAGCGAGCTCGAACCCAAACTGTTTTCCTTTAACAACCCGGCCGGCGCCTGCCCTACCTGTGACGGGCTTGGTGTAAAACAGTTTTTCGATCCCGAGAAGATTGTTCAGCATCCGGAGGCCACCCTGGCAGAGGGTGCCATTAAAGGCTGGGATCGGCGCGCCGTTTATTACTTCCAAATGCTCGGTAGTGTGGCAGACCATTTCGGCATTGATATGGACACTCCATGGGAGGATCTACCGAAAGACTTCCGAGAAACCTTGCTTTACGGAACCGATGAAGACGTGCCTTTCCGTTACGTTAATTCCCGCGGCCATATCATGGAAAAAGCCCACCCGTTCGAAGGCATTCTGCCGAACCTTGAGCGCCGCTACCGTGAAACCGACTCCCAGAGCATGCGGGAAGAGCTGGCCCGTCACTTGAGCCAGCAATGGTGTAAAACCTGCAGTGGCTCGCGCCTACGCGAGAGCGCCCGCCACGTTTTTATTGAGCAGAACAATATCTCCGATCTGACTCATCTGCCTGTTGGTGAGGCGCACGACTACTGCCAGACCCTGACCTTGCCGGGGCGTAAGGGCGAGATTGCCGAGAAGATCCTGAAGGAAGTTCGCCAGCGGTTGCAGTTCCTGGTGAACGTCGGCCTGGACTATCTGACGCTTGAACGAAGCGCGGATACCCTTTCCGGCGGTGAAGCTCAACGAATCCGACTGGCGAGCCAGATCGGTGCCGGGCTGGTGGGTGTAATGTACATTCTGGACGAACCGTCGATTGGTCTGCACCAGCGTGACAACGATCGACTGCTAGGAACCCTGACCCACCTCAGGGATCTGGGCAATACCGTCATCGTGGTGGAACACGACGAGGATGCCATACGCGCGGCCGATCACGTTATCGATATCGGGCCAGGCGCCGGTGTTCACGGCGGCCATATCATTGCCCAGGGCACGCCGCAAGACATCATTGCCAATGAAAACTCATTGACCGGCCAGTACCTGTGCGGCAGTAAAAAGATTGCCATACCGGCCAAGCGCGAGAAAGGTAACGGCAAACAACTGGTGCTGACTGGCGCCACTGGAAACAATCTCCAGAATGTCTCCCTTACCCTGCCACTGGGCGTCATGACCTGCGTCACCGGTGTTTCCGGGTCGGGCAAATCCACACTGATCAACGCGACCCTTTACCCAATTTGCGCCGCAAAATTAAACAAGGCGACGAGTTTGAGCCATGCACCCTATGAATCTCTGAAAGGGTTGGAACACCTCGATAAAGTAATCGATATAGACCAGAGCCCCATCGGCCGAACTCCGAGATCCAATCCCGCCACTTACACCGGCTTGTTTACCCCGATTCGCGAGCTTTTCGCGGGCACTCAGGAGGCACGCGCCAGAGGCTACAAACCAGGGCGTTTTTCCTTCAACGTTAAAGGTGGGCGCTGCGAAGCTTGCCAGGGGGACGGCGTTATAAAGGTAGAAATGCACTTCCTGCCGGACGTTTATGTGCCCTGCGACGTTTGCAAGGCTAAGCGCTACAACCGCGAAACCCTGGAAGTTCGGTATAAAGGTAAGAACATTCATGAAGTCTTAGCGATGACGGTGGAAGAAGCCCGCGAATTCTTTGAACCAGTGCCCTTTCTGGCTCGTAAGCTGCAAACATTGATGGATGTTGGGCTTTCGTACATCCGCCTTGGCCAAAGCGCCGTCACCCTCTCCGGCGGTGAAGCGCAGCGAGTCAAACTGGCCAAAGAGCTTTCCAAACGGGACACCGGCCAAACGCTCTACATTCTGGACGAACCGACCACAGGCCTGCACTTCTACGATATCCAGCAACTACTGACCGTTTTGCAGCGCCTTCGCGACCACGGCAACACGGTAATCGTTATCGAGCACAACCTGGACGTTATCAAAACTGCAGACTGGGTCGTCGACCTGGGGCCAGAAGGCGGTTCCGGCGGTGGGCGGATTATCGCCGAGGGTACGCCAGAGGAAGTGGCCCAGAACACCGCCTCCCACACCGGGTATTACCTCAAGCCTTTGCTTACCTGATTCTGTGCATCCCCGATAACCTGCTCGATAAAACGGGCAGGCATAAAAAAACCGGAGGTCTGAACCTCCGGTTTTTTTAATTCCAGCCAAGAGCTTTACTCTTCGCCTTCCTCAACTTCCTCTACTTCCACATCCAGCGGACGACCGATCACTTCGACATATGCCATTGGGGCATTGTCGCCGGCTCGGAAGCCACACTTGAGGATACGGAGGTATCCACCCGGGCGCTCGCTGAACCGCGGGCCAAGCTCATTGAACAGCTTGGCTACAGCAGCATCGTCACGCAGGCGCGAGAACGCCAAGCGACGATTCGCAACCGAATCATTCTTTGACAGCGTGATCAAAGGCTCTGCCACTCGGCGAAGCTCTTTCGCTTTGGGCAAAGTAGTTTTGATCAGCTCGTGCTCTACCAGTGACGAAGTCATGTTACGGAACATGGCTTTACGATGCGCACTGGTCCTGCTGAACTTACGACCACTTTTACGATGACGCATTGCTCTAATTCCTTACCTTAAACTAATCGGCGATTAACCGCCC
>Ga0136604_1000295_pt1 | contig 26755 bp, 22 predicted proteins | sample AntRauFillE10628_FD_104928 | JGI IMG/M metagenome (GOLD analysis project Ga0136604, IMG submission 104928) | Saline lake microbial communities from Rauer Islands, Antarctica - Metagenome Filla E10 #628 | ecosystem: Environmental > Aquatic > Non-marine Saline and Alkaline > Saline | place...
AAACCACTCCGCTCCTTTAATTAGAGAGAGCGCTATTATGGGACTGTATGAATATTATGATCTTGAAGAGGAAAGGCATTTAGAAGTGAAAGATAGTTTTAAAGAAATTTTAAATCATGAAAAGGCCAAAGGGATTAGGTCTAAAACTATTTCCCTTCTTGAACAAATGGAACAATGAAGATTATGCCATAACCGGCATAATGGGTAATTATGCCATAACCGGCATAATGGGTAATTATGCCATAACTTGATAAGCTTCGCAGGAACTGTTTCGAGACCTTTTAGCTAAATGGTGGATTGAAAAAGTAAAACAATACAAACGCCTCCTTGCACCTTGATTATTATGCTGTTGAATGATAATATGATTGTGTAATAAACCTAAGAGGGAGATTGTATGATTTTATTAGGACTAGACATTGAGACAGGTAATCCATTCTCTAAGCCCAGCGGGGAAGACTGGCCCAGGGAAGAGTCTTGGCTCACAGAAATAGGTATTGTCGCCTATGACACAGAACTAGGCAATACGCCCGTTGAGGTGTATTCGGCTCTCATAAACGAAGGCAAGGGCGTAGACGAAGATCCAGCGGAACTCACTAAGATAACCACAGAGATGATTGAAAAGCACGGAGAGGACCCAAGAAAGGTCGCAGAGAAGTGCCTAGAAATGCTTGAGTCAAGCGAGTATGTATTCGCTCATAATGCCAGGTCGGCCGACAAGCCTTGGTTGAAGGCATTTCTGCTTCGCTACATAGATAAAGAAAAACTCAAGAAATCAAAATTCCCAACCTGGGTCTGCTCTATGGAAGACATTGAGTATCCAAGTGACTGCAAAAAAAGAAGCCTTGGAGAGCTTAGCGTGTATCACCAAATATTGAACTGCTTTCCTCATAGGGCCGTGACTGACGTCCTAACCATGATGAGTATTGTGCTTCGCTACGACTTAGATCGAATTATAAAACTTGCCGAGTCACCGGAAGTCATCGTCAAGGCAAATTTCAAAGAGATGGATGAGTTTCATTACTCAGATAAGAAGGCCTATTTTCAAGAAGGTACCGATCAATTCAAGGCCCTGAATCTTTGGAAAAAGAAGGTAAAGGGCAAGGGTTTTTTCTGGGACGCTGATGGATCTAGGACAGGAACCTCTAAAATATGGGCCAAGAAGGTAAAAGAGATCCAGGTAAAAGAAGGTTTTCTAGAAGAGCTAGATTTTGATTATGAAGTTATCAATGTGAAATTGCTATAATTGGACACGATACGCTGAATTCCCGCGATTTATCTTAAATCTTCTTGAGTAGATCTATTTCGAAAATCTTGGCGTTGTTGATAATATCGTCTTGAATATGATCGACATCCGTCCCCTCGCAAACGCCCCTGAGGTTCTTCAAGAACCCACAGTGAGACACTACAACCACAATATCCTCTTCTGGATTAATTGCGCCAAACTGCACCTTATTGACGAGATAATTGTAGAATGTCATAGCTCGACCAAAAACATCTGCCATGCTCTCGGCATTCTTGAATCGATACCAATATTTACCAAAGCGAACCATTTCTTCTCGCTTTGCTTCTGAGTCATTAGAGTCTTCGAAAACCTTGTATTCTTGCTCTCTGATAATAGGCGAGGGGTGGCAAACAACCATGCCGTCAACGTCAAAATGTCTCTGATTGAGACCCTTCTTGATATGCTCCATGGTTTGCTTAGTTCTCTCATAGGGAGAATAAAAAATTATTACCCTGCGATCGCCTTTGCCTATCTCTTTATGTAGGTCGTGGCCGGCCTTTATAGACTGTTCTCGGCCTTTTTTACTCAAATCGATATTGTGGTCGTTTTTTTCTAAATATACGCTAGGATCAAGGTTTGCTTCACTCTCGCCGTGCCTTATGCAATACACTTTCATAAGAGGCCTCCTTAATAGGGATCTTTCGAGTAGACGTGATCAACGTCGCCGTCGAGGACGGGCAAGATTACAGATGAGCCGTTATTTTCATCTTTTTTATTTTTAATCTCTTCCAGAGTTCTCTTTTCGAGAGACTCCAGTAACTCTATCTCTCTGGCCGTATGGACCTTATTTCCTGTACTACAGGAAGAGATTATTAAGATAATGATAAAGGGTAAAAACTTAACAAATTTCACTTTAGTCCTCTTTTTAAAACTTCTTTAAAGACACTAAGTAGCAATTTCCTATGATCTTTATTCTTCAGGACTAGGTCACCCTCCTTGAGCTTTCCAGCAGGAACCCCAACTTTATATGAGATCTCTTCTAGCAACTCCTCTACTCTCTCTGATACTATTGTGTCCTGGTCTACAATCTTCATTAGGCTACCAGCTCCTCTTGGTCTTTATATATTTCATAGATTGTCCTGTTATCGATATGCCTTTTGAGATTTCTGGCACCAACGATGCTAGACTTCTTGTTAGTTAAGTTTCTTAGAACCGCTTTATCCAAAAAACGACTCCTATTACCATTGATCTTATAGACATGGTGAGCGGTACCATCTTCATAAACCATAGCGTCCGCAATCATCCATGTGGTCGTTCCACCGAGAGCGTAATTTGGTCTTTTGCCTGGTCTTGTGTCTGTATTATGACCAACACTCAGGCTAAAGTTTCTCTGCGTAGGTGTATGAGTATGCCCTGTAATACTTTTAAGGAATGTTTTAGCAAAAGTTAACATTGACCCCTTTGCCCCGTTCGAACCCTTGTGTCCGTGCTCAGATAGATCAAACCCACCAATGCGAAGCTGACTCTCAAGATCCATCCAGCTAACCTGACCAGGTCTCTCGAGACCAAAGAGGCTTGTGGCAAATTCAAGTAGCCTTGGAGCATCTTGTAAGAATCCAAAGTTTTTCATAAACTGCTCAGGAGGAATTCCGTACCTTTCTTCTACAATTGCCTTGATATCAAGCCCTTCTTCCCCTCTCTCGAAGTAAGAAAAGATTGCAGCAGGCAATAGTAGCGCAGCAAGCAGAGTGTTCTCTCTGTCCTTTAGAAGTTCCCCCGAATCAAGTGCTCTTCTGAGCATATCGTCGTGATTTGAATCAACAACGTGTAGCTTTTTAAATACTTTTGTAAATGTATTGATTGTTCTAGTTAGATCTCTGATCTCTCCGGCAATAGAGCTCTTCTTTCTCAGTGCCTTATATGAACCGAGACAAATCTTTTTATTGTCATGAGCATTGGCCGCCATACAATCAAAGATGTCATGAACGATACCGCTTGGGATTTTAAGTAGTCCACAGTAATCAAGCGAATCTTGCAATGCGAAGATATTCTTCTCTGCATCATGGGAATCTCCAAAAACATAACCCTCTGGTGCCACATAGCTCACTTTGTCTTTAGTGTACTTTCTGCCATATAGGACGAAATGTTTTTTCTCTGGCATCATAATTTGTGTTGGGATAAAAATTTTATCACTAAGCTTTTCGAACAAAATCCCACCATTGAAATGTTTAGCTTCTGCTTTTTGAATTGATGATGATTGGGCCGAAAGATTGTGATTGATTGATGATCTATGGTGATTTGTTGATATAGTACCCGTTGAGAAGTGGATTCTTGGATGTGACCCCTTCTTAGTGGGTAGTGGCTGAGAGTCCTGTGTGATACCAGCGAAGACCAGACTCTTGTCCAGGTCCATGTGAGAGAACCCACCAGACGTATTAGTTGATTTCTCGTTGAAGTTCACATACTTAATTCTCAAGTTCTCGTTAATATCGATATCTTCTAGTGCCAGGATACATTTTCTCTCTAAAAAGAGATCAACGATGTCCTGATCAATATCTTCTAACCTTTTGGCCATAGGGACAAAGATAGGGATACCACCCTCAATTTCATGAAAATTCATGATAACTTTCACTCTATCCCTACACTTAGGCGCAGAAGTTAAAGATGTGACTGTGAATATTTCTTCTTCTCTTATAGTCTTTTTGATCCACGCTCTCGTGATGTCGTTTAGGATGTCTTGCCACTCATATATTTTTGAGAAATAGCTTGTAAATGTAAGCTTAGACTTTTCTCTGAGACTCGATATCTTGCCATGTGTCTCTCTGAGAGCTGCTCTTGATATACCGATGTTATCTAGATCAATAAGGGTAGGATACCTTCTTAGCTTTGCTGCCAGCTCAGCGTATCTCTTCTCGATGTAGTGGGCCTTATCGTAACCTCTTGATTGATTATTTACGCCTTTCTCATCAATAAGCTTCTCGATGTTGTCCACGGCTTTTTTGACGATATTTTTGGGGACCTTCTTAAATCCCTTTGCTCCCTTATTTCTTTTCTTTCCCGTTTTCTTCTCTTTCTGGATGGCCTCTTTGTTGGCCGCTTTTCTTCTGTTTTCATTGATGGAATCACAGGCAATGACGATAGTCTCTTTCTTCGTAGAGCATTTTGAGTAGACCGATATAATGATGGTTTTCTCTTTTTTAGTCAGTGACGGTAAGTATTGTTTATTCATATTCTCTCCGGTTTGTGTTATTATATAACAGTAATATAGAAATTACAAAGACGATTGCAAAGAAAATAAGAGGAGATTATGAAAAAAATCAAGACATTAGTTATTGTTACGTTATTACAGTCACTTATTAGCTGCACTTTTGCACCTGTAGAGGGTGGGAAAAGCTTTAACTCGCAGTCATGTTTTCATGTAGAGGATTCAGATCTAGTTGAGTGCTCTGTATATAATGATGATGTCGATGGAGACTTCCTCTTTCACATGGACAATAGACAAGAAGTTCCTTTCGGAGACCCGCGTGATTAATGCGCAAGATGAAAGACTTAATGAACTTAGATCGCAGTTCCAGCACGCAAAGAGATTGGACCTAGATAAGTATATTAGAAAGGAGATAATCTCAGAAGTTGTGAATGAGATATTTGTCAAAACAAAAGAAATGAAACGATCTAAAAAGAAGCGTGACGCCTACGAGCTCATTATAGCGAATGCTTTATGCTCAAAAGGGATGCTCTCATTATCTACAGGGGACAAGTTCTATCAAAAGCTACCTAACAGGTACAATCCCAGATCTATCAACGGGATAAGTCTCAGGGGAGCAATATCTAAGCTGCAAGAGTACCAGTACGTAGATTTTTTTAGGGGATTTAGCTACGCACATAATTCTTGCATATCCAAACTGAAGATAGAAAAGAAGTTCTCTAAAATGTTTGATAAGTTCGATCTTAGCGAGAAGTACGTAGAGATTCACCCCGATTCGGAAATAATTTTCCTCAAAGACAGCAGCAAGAAACTCATTGACTATGATGACGAAGATGGCGTTGTTAGAAACGCAAGAGACTTCCTGGCTAACTATAACAACTTCCTAGAAAGCGCGAAGCTTAGCTTGAAAACTAATAATCAAGATTTTTTCAGAGAAAGAGTCCAGCTAAAAAGAATATTCAATAGTGCCAGCTTTGATCTCGGTGGCAGGTTTTACTCAGACTTTCAAAATCTAAAGAAAGATCAGAGAAAGTATTTAAGGATTAACGATGAGCCCTGCGTGGAGATGGACTACTCGGGGATTCACATAAACATGCTCTATATCGAAGAGACTGGCGATGTGTACAAAGATGGAGATGTTTATAGGATAAAGGGCTTCGTTAGGAAAAGAAAGCTCATGAAGGTGCTGCTTCAGATAGCTCTGAATGCCAAGACAAGGGGCAAAGGCGAAGCCGCTTTCAGATTCCATCTCATGGAAAAAGGTATCAAACTTGATTACAAGAGGGCCCTAGATCTCTTTGATAAAAAACACCTAGCTATAAGCAATCACTTTTATACAGGGGCGGGTCTAAGGCTCCAGAACTTGGATTCTATTATAGCAGAGGATGTGATGAGGAAATGTTTCGAAAGAAACATTATAGGCCTTCCCGTACATGATTCATTCATAGTGCAGGAGAAGCATAGAGATTTTTTAGAAAAAGCAATGATAGATAGCTCAAGAGAAATATTAGGAAAAGAATTAGGAGTAGATTAATGGGTAAGCAAGTTTACATTTCATTTATTGGGCCAAAGGGAAGCGGAAAGAACACATGCTCTAGTGTACTGGATGGGTTGATAAAATCCAGCTACAAGGAACTTAAGTTTCAGGATCTAATGTTTGCCAAAAAGATAAAAGATGTAGCATCTAAAACATTGGGCCTACCTGGTTCATTCTTTGAGGCAAGGGATCTGAAAGATATGCCTTTCAAAGATTTCGGTCACCTCTCAGCACTTACCCCCAGTGGTCTCGTGTACACAGAAGACATTTTAAAAAGAGTGGCACTTGAATTTGGGATTGAATACGATGGCCCTAAAAGGATGGACAAGCACCTAGATAAAGAGATTGAGTCCCCAAGACAGTTCTTGAAGCTTGTGGCAACAGAATTTCTCAGAGAATACGACCCAGACATTCACACAAAAAAGGCACTGGAGCTAGTGGAGGATACATCCGACATCGTATCCTTTACAGACTTGAGGTTTTTAAGTGAATTCAATGCCGTTAAAAGGGCAGGTGGAGTCAAGGTGATATTTGCCTGGGTAGATAACGAAGTTGCTATGGAATCACTGGAAAAGGATATTAAAAATGGAGTTGCTCACGAGTCTGAGTCGGGCGTCCTCGATCTTCGAGTACTTTGTTCATATACTATTGATAATAATAATCCAGGTCATGGTAACCTAGAAAAGCAAATTAAAGAGTTAGGCTTACTGTCTGAAATTATTGAACTAAATAATAATAATTATCAAGCGATAGGGTGATATAATAATATTATGGGTATTTTTAAAAAAGCAATCAATACAATTAATGAAATATTTGAAGAAGAAGTCGATACGGACCTCATCAGCGCATATGCTTTCAATAGGCAGATACTCGATGGGACATTCTACAAAAAGTACGTCTTTGGTGTAACCGAGAAAAGAAGAGGGCCAGAGTTATCTAACCCTTTACAGGCATCAGGAGCTATCTTTATTGGAAAAATGGGCTCAGGTAAAAGTGAGTCATCCGCGTTCACAATCTACACCATGCAAATGGCATCTGGTGATTGCACATACTTTATTTTGCTAGACCCAGAAAAACAGCTAGGTAACTACGATTTGATATTTGAAAATGACAACTGCGCCAGAGGGCTTGGTCGAGTCATAAAGGGAAGTGACACTCCTGATGTCAAGGATATCTCAACGGTAATTGCGGGCATCTCTTGCGCCTATGATGAATTCCTGGCGAGATCTAGGGTGATGGGCCAGGTAGGCTTTGATAATATCGGAGAGTATGAGAAATACATAAATAATAATAATAAGAAGACAATCCTAAAGAGACTTGTGGACAATAATAAGTCCATGACTGATGAGGAGGCTGAAGAGTGGTACGAAGAAGCCGTTCCTGACGACAAGAGACCAATCAAGATGGCCATGATGGTTATGCTAATCGAAGAGTTTCACGCCCTCGTTACACACCCTAATTTTGATTATCAAGAAAACTACAGAGAGCAAGGGTCTCCCGCCAATAAGCTTTATAAGCTATCTAAGGTTGGCAGATCATACGGTATATCAATGTTCGCCATCTCTCAAAGAGTCGCTAAGGACATTCCTAGTGATCTTCTAGCAGGCCTTAATAATAAGCTCTGCTTCTTGCCTCCGAGCTCCTACGATGCATCTGCCCTGGGGCTTGATCACGCTACTCAAATTAGATCGGGAGAGCCTGGTAAATACGCTTGTGAAGATGGATTTGGGCAATACCCATTCATGGAAAAAGACACAGCGAAAAGAGCATTAGAAGTCCATAAGAAAGAATACGAAGGTATCCACTATGGACCAAAGCCAAGTGAGATAAGAGATAAGCTTGGTAATAACTCATCGGTCGCCGAAGCTATCAAAAAATTAACCTTTGGGGAGGTTGTGGCAAATATGGTCATGTACCCGCTAGAGGATATAGCTAGCAAATTCTTGAACAGAGCTGGCTTTGATATTAACCGAACACCAGATGATTACCCCTATGAGCTTATTGTTGAAAAGGGCGATGAAAAATTTGGCGTTAAGTGCGTAAAGGAAGTTAAGAGGGGTTACGGACCATCTCAAGGGATATCTAAAGAGAAAAAAGAATTCATATCAAAGCACGCTGAAGTAAAGGGCATGAATGGTGTTCTATTCTTTTCTGTATCTGCATCAAAAAATATGGGCGGATCTTCAGACGAGATTGGAAAAGATGCCATGAAGAACATGGCAGACATCCTCGATAATAAAAATAAGTACAGCGATGAAGAATTTAAAGAAATGCTTTCCCCTTATTCTATTTTTAGAGATGAAGAGGGCAGCGAAAAACCTAAAAAAGAGAATAAATCATCAAAGAAAGGCAAGTACGAAGATTTAGATAAGTTAATCTTTGACTGAAGGAGAATACTTTGGAAATGGAGATAGATATCTTGAGAGTTATGGGCATGGCCGGTCTAGAGCAGAGCTACATAGACACCCTCAGAGGTAAAATTGAGAAATCAAAGAGAATGGTAACCCTTCTTGAGAAATGGTTTGATGAAGAATCTGAGGAGGAGTGCGAGAAAATAATGAATAAAGTAAGAGAAAAATCAGCAGATCCATCATACTAATTCCAAATACCTACAAAGATAAACTTGGCACTCTATAGGACAGGGATGACGCTATTCATCCCTGGTGCGGCAGAAGCACGCTTCGGCCGTTAACGATATTATATCTTTGATACTTCGCTGAGCACAATCTGGATTCTTGAGTCGAAGTTAATAGAATATGAAATAGAACCTGTGCATATCACCGTATCGTAGTCGCTTAATACATCATGAACTCTCTCGTCTATGTCACTTCTTGATACTACTACGTTTCCATCATGTTTTTCTGTGCAGCTAAGCTTTGAGAATGAAGTCTCTATGGTGTCAAATGTGATACATAGGACTTGCTTTCCTGAGTTAGAAAGGTTGAATTTGAACATTGTCTTCATGTTTCCGGTCTTCTTGTCCTTAAAGTCTCTAACACCTCCCCTCATCTTCTTAGGTAGCTTAAATACACTTCCACAAACCTTAATCCCTGGGTTGTTAAATATCGATATCTCATCTCGGCTCAATGGATTTTTAAGACCGATGCTATCGATTGTCGCGGCAGAGAAGTCCGTTTTGTTTGTCAATTTAGTTTCAGAGTCATTCTTTTTGAATTTAGATATCAGAATATTGACCAATTCTTTAAAATCTTCTACATCATCTTTACTTAACTGCGAGAGCTTAGAGATTGCGTCATCAACGCCTCTTGACCCCAGCTCTTTTGACCACTCGATGGCAAGAGCTTTGTTTTTTATAACAAATGCGTAAAGGCAGGCCAGAGTCATGTGAGATAGATTGGTATTAAGTACACCATCATCCGTTTCTGACATCTTATAGAATACACTGGAAAACCTCTCCGAAACCCCAAGTAGATTCTCTGGTAGGTTAAAATTAAACTCTTTTTTCCAAAAATACCTATTATTGACAGCATCTTCGAAGATAACGGCCTCTATGCCTCTTGCTTGGTCGATACTAGAGATATTGTCCGAGAATCTCTTTGTTATATACTCACCAACTTTATAGTGAGGGCACAAAAGAGTGAATTCATGATAAAAACTCAACATAAATGGAAGTAATGACTCCCTAGACTTTGCCGACTCAGACATTTTCTTGTCAAAGCCAGAAATCAATTCCTGGCACTTATTCTCGATTGAGAATATATCATCTGCCATATACACGTTATCAATGGCTTTGATGATTTTCTTATTGTCACCCTTTATATCAAAATTCTGTATATCGAGGGCCTTATACTGTTCTTTGCTTAAGTTAATGGAGTTTGCCTCCATCTCCGCCTTCGAAACCTTATCTAGGTCAACATTCGTCTTTTTAGCAATGGCCTTGAGATCCGAGAGCATTGGCCTCTTGGGTAATGACTTCTCTCTAGATTTGGGGAAGTCTAGCGCGAGCAGGTTGGCATTTTTCTTTAGGATGTATCTTCTGAACTTGAGAGTTGGTATAAAGCTTATATCTCCACATAAATCTTTTAAGCTGGCCTTTTCTGATTCGCTCAGATCAACACCTAGAGACATCTTCTCTTTTATCTTTTTAGGGACCTCTAGCTCCATCATGTCGAGTAGATCGAACAGTCCCTCGGTATCATTATCAATCCTAGAGACATCCGGCTTTAGGCAATCAAGTGCCCCAGCAATGGTCAGACCCTTTAGGTCTTTAGTTGTGATGGCCTTATGGAACCTTCCTCTGTAGCAAAGATCTTTTAAGCTTGTGAAAGGGGATATCTTAGAGATTTTCATAGAACTGGCCACACCCACATTTTTAATTGAAAAAAGAGGCATAGCGATCTTACCGTCTTTAACGTCATATCGATAAGAAGACAGGTTAATATCAGGAGTAATGATATCCGAACCCCATGAGAGTTGATATTTTTTATAAATGTCGTTTTTACTGTTACTAGTACAGGCGTCGTTCAATGTCGCTGCCTTGAATTCTAGAGGGTAGTGATTCTTAAGCCACATACAGGCATAACTAGTCAGTCCATAAGCAACGGCGTGAGACTTATTGAAACCGTACTCAGCAAAGTTACAAAGCATACCCCAAAGCTCTTTGGCCTTCTTTTCAGTATAGCTAAAGTTCTCTACGGCATGATCAATAAATCTTTTCTCAAAATCTTTAATGACATCGAGCTTCTTTTTACCCATGGCCCTTCTAACCTTGTCGGCTTCGAATCCATCAAACCCACCAATCTTTTTTGTGATGGCCATAACTTGCTCTTGGTAAGCAATAAGACTTTTTGTGGGTGATAATATTTCTCTAAGTGACTCATCAAATAAGTCCTCTTCTTTAACTCCATTGATAAGGTCAATCGCCATATTATGGAAGTTTGCTCCCATTGGCCCAGGTCTATAGACACTCGTTAGAAATGGGATGTAAATCTTTTTCATATCCCTAATCCTGGTCACGCCCTGGGTGACAGCTTCACCGGAAAACTGGAATACGCCCAGGGTATCTCTTGCGAAGCTATCTAGTGAATCCTTACAATCTGTTCTGATGATTTTTCTTAAACTAAGAGCATCTTCCTCTGATCTATTTCTGTTTATAATTTCACAGGCGTGCTCAATAACTGTCAGGGTAGATAGGCCAAGGTAGTCATTTTTAATGAAACCAGATCCCTCCACTTCATCTTTTGCTAGCTGGGACACGTATGCGCCTTTGCCTTCGTCCCAGTTGCAAGGGATATAGTCGATAACTTTCACAGGAGAGTTGATAAACCCACCAGCATGGATGCCCATGTGAAGGTAGTTACCTAAACAATACTCTGCTGCGCTTCTGAGATTCTCTTTTGATTTGAAAATCTTGCTAAGAATAGGTGACTCATGAGAAACCCTTAAAAAGTAAGCGAGAGAGTCCTCTATGACTTCATGGTCATCATTTTTCAACGGCTTAAACTTATCGAACTCTTGGCTTGCCTTGATAACCATATTGGGTGGGACAACACCCCTAAATAATGCCTGACAAGTCGATTTAACCTGTAACCCTGAGTAAGTACCGATATAGCAGGTATAATCCACACCATATAGCTTTTGAAAGAAACTACAGATCTCATCTTTGTAGTTTGCATCAAAGTCAATATCTGGAAGGCTTCTCGTTGACCTATCAACCTGACCCGTTGGCCTAGGAGCAAGTCCTAAGAGATAGGCGATAGTTGAATTTTGCTTATTCTCTTCGCTTTTAAAGTTATCTTTTAATAGATCCAAGAAGTATCTCGCGATAAATGGGTTACATCTCATGAAATACAACTCTTCTTCATAGTTCTTTTTAACGTCGCTCTCGATTTTAACTGAGCTTAGTTTAGACAAGATCTCATCCAGAGCAGCGAGATCTTCATTTGTCAGACCGCTATACTCAGAGGGGTCATGATCTTTAAAATTTAAGTATAAAACTCCAATCCTCTCTGGAACTAAAAAACGCTCAAATAGCAGATCCCATTCCCATGGAACAGCATCAGTGATATCTAGGGCGTAATTAACAACAGACCCAACACCTGAGCCTCTTCCAAGTCCCGCTGTCTTATTTATATCTCTACCTAGATCAGATGCTAACTCAAAACTCAGAAAGTACGGAGATAGCTCAATAACGCCATTACAACAGATGACCTCAAGTTCACTAAAGAACTCTTTTCTTCTATTATCATTCTCTAGATCTACCTTCCCCTTGATTATGCATGATCTCATCATTGTCATGATATTCTCATTCTCTTTTGCATGAGACATAACAAGAGAGACTTTAGGATCTTCCCCAAATCTCTTTTCGATACTTGTGATGTAATCGGCGCTTCTTTGAATCTTTATTTTATTTTTGGCCGTGGTCACTCTATCAATGAATGACCCTAGCTCTATATCCTTGATCTTTTCATCAAAACTCTCACCAGCTAATCTCAGTAGCGCTTGAATCTTGAAGTATAAAAAGTCTGAATCCTTTTCGAGTAAACCCATCTTGCTCAATTCTTCTCTAAATTCACCAGTAAATTCATGCGGGTTATTCGAAAAATGCGCCCTAACCGGAGTCACGGGAAGCTTGAAGTCAAAGTCGGGCTCCAAACTAAAGCCATTAGAAGCGACATCATAAGTGTTCTCACACCACTGGATAAAGTCTCCCTTATCAAACTCATAGCATTTACTGGCCTTATCCCACATCTCCTCCACGCTCATTAGGTGCAATGGCTCCTGGAATCTTGGTATTGATGTTTTCTGGCTATCGATAAGAACGTCTTGGGCAACTTTAAACTCTTTTTTGGGCAAAGAGGCGTCTTGCTTTATAATAATCTTATCTTTTGGAGAGTTTTTTATAAAATACTCATTCAAGAGCTTCTGGACATCTGCCCTGTCACCTCTAGAGATATACCTCTCGCTATCTTGGTCATATATATATTCGTTTTGCTGGATTGATATTGAGTAAAAAAGCCTATCACCAAAGATATCTTTAAAATTACTGAGAAACCTACACACTCCGTCATCATTACCATCCTCTATCATACGCTTTAGTGAGCACTTGTTCCCACCAAGTATGACGATGAGACCCTCACTCTTCTCGAATAGCCTAGATAAAGGTATTCGCTTTGAGCTCCTTCCAATCATATTTTCTGGATAACTTGTTTCTGTAATAATATTACAATAGTTTTTAAAACCTTCTTGATTAATAGGGATTATGATTAAAGAGTCAGACCTGTACCTGTTTGAGTAATGTGATCTTTTTATAACCTCTTCGATATCTTCTTTATTGCTTAGATCTTTATTTTGGTTAACCTTGTAGTTAAATCTCCTGTCCCCTGAAAAGATAAGCTTCTTAACTTCCTCGATGTCATCTTTAGTGTAAGTCGTATCATCGTAATATGAGATCGTGGCAGCAAAAAGTGTATTTTGTGAATCGAGACCTACTTCTTTTAGTGATTTTTTTGTTTTTTTGCCAGGGGACTTCCTGGCCACGTAAAGATCGTAAAATGAAGCGCCACTATTGATATCTGCAATACAGCAGGCACTATGACCTTTTAAAATGGTCTGGGATACATGTTCATCTATCGACCCAACCCCAAATGGAGACGAGTAAGTACTCTTGGTGTCCAGATTGACAAATTTAACATCTTTAAGATCTTTCATTTAAGCAGCCGCCTTAGATTCCTTTTCAATTTCTCGCAATCTGTCTTGAATAGATCTTTTGGACTCAAGTGTGATGATGTTCTGTTTCTTCTTGACGTATCTGGTCTTTCCAGGCCTACCACTAATCTTTGAATTACAGGCCATCTTTATTTCAACCACTAAGACGGTTACCGTCCTGACGTCTTCAGTTGATACCTTTCTATCTCTTAGCTTCAGCTTCTTTAGGAACCCCTTTCCCGCAACTTCAGATAACTTAAGCTCTTTGGCCGAATTAATCTCCACGATCTTGTCTGGATTAAGATACTCGGTATATCTTTCGGTAATTTCTTTTATGGACCCATCTTTAATAAGATCTTTAGATAATCCGCCTTTTAAGGTAAGTCCCTCTATTTTCAACATGTTAAAATCAATCATAGTCCCTCCACAACATACGTACTGTATAACTTTTATATGACTGTAGCATAATTATGCATTGCAATAAAGCGAAAAGTGTGTAAATATTACTGTAAGATAAAAACCTTTGGAGAGACGTGAAAGTAGAAAACTTCGATAGCCAATTCCAGAAAGAGTTAATATCAATAGTTTTAAATGACCAAAGCTTTGCTAAGAAGTTCTTCTCTATAGTGTTTGCGGGCCCTAAAAACAAAAAGGGAGACTACTCTGTAGGTATCTTCTCTGCGGCCCAATTAAATCTAGTCATTAATTGCATCTATAAAGCTTACGATAAAAATGAAAGCGTCCTGGCATCTGATGGCGCAAATAAAAACGAAATTAAACAATCACACCCAGATAGACACGAAGAGTTGTCATCATTATACGAAGACTTGAAGAGCATAAGGGTGCCCAATCCTAAGTATCACAAAGATGAAGTGGCAAACTTCCTTAGGGGCCTGAGGCTAGTTGAATTAAGAAACAAAATCGATGACGCTGTCCACAGAGGATTCAATAGCGTCGTTGATATGTCAAAAGAGATAGAGGTTGAAACCGCCCGAATTGCCAATATAGGATTTGAGGAGAGTAAGATCATTAACTTCGAGAATCCATTTGAAATTATATCTGGATCTGCAAAGAGTGCTGGTGAGTCAATTAAACTTGGAATCGATCCCTTTGATAAAGTGGCCAATAATGGCATGGGATTTAGCAAGCAAAACACGCTTCTTTTCTTTGGTGGGTCTAACGACGGTAAATCTATGGTTGTATCAGTTGAGATTGCCGTTAATATCGCCGCCCAAGGCAAGAGAGTGCTAATTTTTAACCTAGAGGGTGAGTTCTACTTACTACCCCTTAGAATAATATCGTGTTACACGGGAATACCTATTAGTAAGCTTGATCAGTACGCAGAAGTTGTTGGAGAGGGCGTTAATATTGAGTCATTCAAAGACTTCTTTACTCAAAAAGAATACGACCTAATTAAAGATGCCGGCAAGATCCTGGAGAATATTAGAATTATCCACGCATCTTCTTCAAAGGAAGCTCGCTATATTGAGTACTTAACAGCTCAAGCAGAAGAAGTTTACGATGAGTGGCCTTATGAAGTCATTATTTCTGATTACTCGGGCCTCGCTAAGTCAAAAAGAAAGCTAAAAGATATCCTGGAAGAGAATATATTTTGTTTTAAAGAGTTTCACTTCCTAGCAACTTCCATGAACTTGCTTCACATAGCTATCGCCCAGGCCAACAGAGAAGGTATTAAGGAGCAGAAGTCAGTTGGAGAGAGATCCAAAGACCTGCCAGTTCTCAGGGAATACCACCTCGGTGGGACAATTAGCCAGTACCAAGACTCTGGTTATGCCATATCAATCTCTGCCACAGCAGATGAAAAAAGAAGAGGGTACAGAAGGTTCACTCTCCTTAAAAACAGGAAGGGCATGACTGGAGTTACTATCGGTGTTCGCGGTGACTGGGGATGCGCAAGACCTCTTAGTGGTAACATCGAGATTATCACTGGTGACTATGAAGATGGGCCAGGCATGTTTAAGAAAAAAGAAGATAGTGCCAATAATCCACTAGGACTAAATAAAGAAGATAACAATAAGACAGAAGGCAAAGACGAGAAAGAGATATTCCCTATCATAGATACCGGCTACATACTAAAGAATGCTGAGCCAGTAGTTAGGTACCAAAAGCTTCTCTCCGACACACAAGAGCTCAAAAACGATATTATTAATATCGAGAAAAACGGAGAAGGGACAAAAGAAGAGCAAGAAGAAATTAATTGCAAGAGAGAGAGTATCTCGGACATCCTGGATAGGGCATGTAAGATTGAAGTGCCTCGGGAATTCATTGAATACTGTAGAGATGAGATTATCCCAAAGAGAGCGGAGCTTAAAGCTTGCACGGCCGAAAATAGGGGATGGATCAAGAAAAATAAAAGATCAACTCTTGTACTTTCTTTCTTGACCGCAATGTTTAACGAGAAATCAATTATTAATCTAAAAATAGAAGATCTTAAAGAGTTAAGCAGGGACGCCGCATGAAAATAGACCCTATCGAATTCTATCAAGACCTAGGAGTCGAAGTTGTAAAAGAATCGAAGGAAGGGTTCTCACCTGTTTCAATGTGTCCTTTTTGCCAAAAGAAAAGAAAATCTGGCGTGATACTTCATGGAAAAAATAAAGGATCATACAATTGCTTTTCTGGTAGCTGCCAGACAAAGGGCAATTTTGCCTATATATACTCACTCATCAAAGAAGTTAGCCGCGAAGAAGCGGAGGTCGCCATATACGGTGAGAGAAGAGGTGCGGGCAGTAGAGTATCTATTGAGTTCTCTGATACTAAGAATGCATCAATCGATCTACCCCCGGCAAGAGACTTCAATTCATTTTTTAAAGAGATATCAGAGGGCAGCTTTTCCTATGAGTACATAATAAGCAGAGGTTATAAGAAAGAGGACTTTGATCATATCCCGTTATACGAAGTGGCCGCAAGCAAAGAGGATTTATGGAATCAAATAAAGGATAGCCTCACGGATGACCAGAAAAAATGCATCAGTGCCGTAAAGGAAGTCTATTATCAAACTGAGGATGTCTCAGAAGAGATATTCCTAGAGAGACTTTCGGACAGGTTCGACTTGGAAGATATACAACTTGGCAGGGAGTTGCTTGAAGCATCAAGGCTTTGTGCTCGACTCATCATCCCATCTTTCATCAATGGCGGATACTACGGATATGTAGCAAGGGCCATTCATAAAGACCAACAACCCAAGACTATAAATTCAACGGGTGGGTTTAGTAACTTTGCGATAGGTAACTTCGATGTAGTAAAAAACAAAGAGAAATTAGTAATAAATGAAGGCTTCTTTGATTCCTTAAGCATTGGCCACGATGCTTGTTATCTATATGGCAAGATCATTAACCCAAAGAGCACGAAGGTAGCTCTATTGAAACTTCTCTCTCCTAAAGAGACATTTATCTACCTAGACGTGGGCGCCGAAGAAGACTCTCTTAAATTATATGAAGAGATAGTACTGAATCACGACAAGGTACACATAGTCTCCCCTCCAGAGTTTATAGAGTCCAGGTTAGAAGGTAGTGTGGCGGAGATATTGCTCAAAAATAAACTGATCAAAAGATCAAGGGATTTTGACAGAGATGGCTTTAGGGTCAGCTATAAAGAATGGTTATCTCTCAAGATGATCAAGTCATTCGGTAATTCACCCCGCAATGCCAAGAGTTTTTTGAAGAGAATGGGTAGGACTAGCGCCTTCAAAAACGATGTATTCAAGAGGTATCAGGCCAATTCATCCCTTTTCAGCACTCTCATTGCCGATCTCGTGGGCTTTGTGCAAGATCACGACTATATAGACGCGGGCGATCTAATTGGCCACAACGATGGAATAATAGACTCTTGCCGAATTGAATTCAGTATCAATTCATATAAAATTGCGCATGATCTCGCGTAAAATATAAGAAAAAAAGCAAGTAGCTGTTTTGATGTAGCAATGCACATCTGGTCGATCTTTGTCATTGACAAATATTTATTATACTGTAATATAAACTTTATATAACGGAGGGGCACATGCTTATAAAAATTATTATTATTTCATTACTCCTACTTCCAGCTACTGGTCGATTGGCTTCAGTTGATAATGCAGACTTTGAAATCTGCTATAAAAGCCTAGAGTACGAATCAGAATGCGTATCCGCTAGGGCATTTGTTAGGGCCGTAAGATCAAACAAGGACATCTCTAACTATTTTTCTTTAATTGATTTCGATGATATAGCAATAGCTAGCATATCTACACGAATAGACCCTCTCTTGATTGTGGCCATGGCCTATAGGGAGTCTAACTTCAAGAGCGCCGCTACAAGCATTGTGGGAGCTCAAGGTGTTATGCAGATCATGCCAAGAACTAGACAAGAGATCATAGATCTTTATGGAGATATGGATAATGACTATCTCATGGGCGCTGTTTATCTCGCTCACATAAAAAATGCAAATAACTTCGATTGGGTAGAGACAGTAGCGGCTTATAATGAGGGTCCTACCAGAGTCAGAAAAAGAATGAATGATCCAGGCTTCGCCAAGGATCACCAGTATGTAGATAGAGTATTTGGGACCTTTCTGGAACTCAAAAAAACTCTTCCTAGCAGTTCTTCAAGGTCTATCGCTAGTATTGAGTAGAATGCCTGAAATTATCAATTTGCTGTATAATAAAGTCAACAGATAATAGGGGTCAATGCCATGAAAGAGATAGAACTAAAGACAGAAAAAAATTCAGTCACAGTGATGGGGAAAGTTTTCCCTTTGAGCGTAACGTATTTCCTTGTAGCTCAAGATCACGACGAAAGTAATGAGGAGATAACAAAGAAGATAGAGTCAGGCGACTTTGCGTACACTAAAGGGCATGGAATTAGAATTACAGAGATATCTGAAGATGACGCCCCCGAAAGCTTTCATTTGACATCATCTAGATCAGACGGACTTCTTCCTACCGATTACCTAAAAATACCAAGCAAGATAAGAAATCACTTTGAGCAAGATATAGAACCCACGGTATTCAATGAGGTCGTAAGTAAGCTGTACAGGAAAATGATGGATGGCAATAAAGTTGATTTTTGCAGAATCCTCACATCTAGGCCAGATGGTGATATGTCAAAGAAAGGCGGTCTCATAAGCGCCAATCTACATAGTGGAGAAAAAAATATGACAAGCGAAGCCATGGAGTTCTTCTTGTCTCCTAGTGTATTTGGTGATGCCAAGGACATTCTCTTTTTGGCCCCAAAGCTAGATGCCAAAGGAAATATCAGATCTTCCGAAAAAAATATATGCATAGAGGTATCAGAGGTAAAATCTGAATACATCGATATTACAGGTGAGATTACTCTAGAAAAAACAGGCAACGATGAAAGCGGCAACTCTATATTCTTGCTAGAGACAACCGTTTTCAAGGATGGCAAAGAGGTAGAAGAGAGACCTATAGAGGTCGTCGCGGAAAGCTCAGTGCTTGATCCTAGAAATAAAGATGGTCTCATTATCTATACAAATTTAAAAAATATCAAGACATACATTGGAGATAGGCTGTGTATCTTGAATGACTTCTCTGTCGTCAGTGGTAACAAATATACCCAAAACGCTATGGGCTCAGTGATAGTCAAAAGTTCACTATATGACGGTCTGCTTCAGGAGTTTGGTTTAGAGCAACACACAAAAGATGCCATGCCAAACCCTACAGGTGGAGATAAGAAGTTTTTCTACAAGACGGCAGATGGAGAACTATCCCTTGAGACAGGTGCGGATGACGAATGCTTGCATGAAGTAGAGGGCGAGGAAGCTCATTGCATACGGATTGGTAACTGCTGTATTCGGGGCGAAGAGAATGTGGTCGGCCAGTTTACAAGGGCCTTATACGATACCACGGTGCAATGTATCGCCATCTCGTATGGAAGAAATGATTTCTAGTAAGTGATAATTGTCAATTAGTTGATAATTTGTTGCATTTTTATTATATTGTGGTATAATAAAAAACATGAAAAATATCTCAAAATCTATATTTAAAAATCTTCTCATTGACTTTAAAAAGCTTCAGTTCTGCATGGGCAGGATAGACGTTAAGGACGAGGCAAGTACGCTTGCTAAAGAAAAGAGAACTTCTGAGGGTTTTAAAATTGAATCCTTGGCCCTTGAGTGGATGGGAATCGACCCTGTAGACGTGGGGTCTGATAGTATCAGTGAATCCATCAAGCTCACAGACAAGGCGCTAGAGAATAACTCAGCACATATCTGGCAAGCATCAATCTCTTCTAATGGGAAGTTCTGCGCTGTGGATCTTTTAACAAAATCAAAAAACAAAGAAGGCGCATACGATATTATTGAGATTAAATCATGCGGTACCCCTAAATCGAATGAAATCGTTGATGCTGCCTTTCAGGTGATTACACTTGAGGATAAGGGGATTGAGATTGACCGAGTTATCATTGTCTCGGTGGATGTTGGTTACGTAAGGCATGGGGAGATAGAGCCCAAGAAATTGTTTAGATTAACAACTCTCCAGGACAAGCACGGCAACTCCGAGCTATCAGTAAAAGAAGCCGCTGAATTCCAAAAATCTAAACCATTAACAGAAAAAGCAATCGATAAGGTTCTCGAGAACCTAGAGAATAATAAGAAAGATCTCAATAAAGGTTCACAGTGCCTAAAATGCTCTGGCTTTAACAAATGCTTTGGAGAAGAGCTGCCTGAGTACAATGTAGGCCAAATCTACAAAACGGGTAAAAAAGCAGACGTTCTCATCGAGGCAGGGGATCTTAACCTTGAAAAGATTGAAATCAGCTCAGAGATGACAGATAAGCAAAAGGTTTATTACCAAGCAGTTAAAAAAGACATAGAGATATTCGATAAATCAAAAGTAGAGTCTTTCATAAGTAATCTCACATACCCAATTATCTACTTTGATTACGAAACAATCAGTTCTGCGATCCCGATGTTTGATAAATCAAGACCTTTCCAGCAGATCCCTACCCAGTATACGCTCCAGGTTGAGCATGAAGACGGTACATACGAGAAATACAACTATATATTCAGAGGCGAGGGCGACCCAAGGCAAGAGCTTATGAGCAGCCTCAAGAAAGACTTGCCAAAAACTGGAAGTATCCTTGTCTGGTTCGATAGATTCGAAAAGGGTGTGAACAACGAGCTTGCTGAATTCTTTGGAGGCAGGGATTTCTTTAACGATATGAATGATAGGATTATCGACTTAATGCTCGTATTTCAAAAACTTCATTTCTACAAAAAAGAATTCAAGGCCTCTGCATCAATCAAGAAGATTATCGCAGGTCTCTTCCCGGAAGACTCTTATAAAGAACTGGATGTCCAAGAAGGTGAGACGGCTTCAATCCTTTACGAAAAAGCACTTTTCAGAGAAATCGATGGCAAAGAAAGGGAAGAGCTCCTGGATCAGCTTGTTACTTATTGTGAGGCTGACGGTTTTAATATGAAAAAAATCAAAGACTTCCTCATGGATAAATGTGGCATGGAAGTCAAATAGCTAAAGGTGTGAAGAGACTCGGCAGGAGTTTGGTTATCCAGCGGAGACGATTTTTTATACTGAGACGGTCTTGCTTAGAGATATACGATAACGGTATAAATAAGTTACACTCTTGTGTGATACTTGTTTCGATGATCGTTCTTGCTTCCTGTGGTGATGGGCATATACAGATTAGGCTAAAGGACAAAAAGGATACACCAACTCCGCCTGATCCATTTGTATTTAGAATCAAGACTTGAGTTCCTGGTCCATAGACACAAACCAGACTACGTCAGCGAACTATGATCAAGGAGCGACAACCTGGGCGGCGATAAACAAGCCGACACTTTCTCCATAAACTCGGGGACTTACGGATACTCTCTAATATGTGAGAGTAATACTATTTTTTTCAGTATTCCAGAAAGTATTGCACTATTGTATAATAATCCTTGTAGTTAACAAAAAGGGGAATTATGAGCTGTATTTTAAAAGTAGAAACAAATTCTAAAACATTAAGTATTTATTATGATGATGATGCATCTTTTGATTTGGACGCCCACTTCGATGGCGTATCTTTTATATCTAACCACAAAGACACTGCCAGTATCAATACGGACTTATTGCCCTTTGATCTCACTCTCGGTGAAATAGTGAGTGGTGATAACAAGAAGATCAAGGGATACGAAACAGTAAAAGTTACGTCCTACATCCATGGGGATATCTCCCTAACCGCTGACCCAAGTCCTAGTGGTCAATTTAATTGCCGATTCGACTCTGGAACCTTTGGTTTTCTTGTCTTCAAAAAAGGTGAGCTTGGCGTAGATAACGTAGGCGTAAACGGATTCGTTAAGGGTTGGGAGAACATGATAAACGGAAGAGTGTACCTCTTTATTGTTGAGGACAAGGAATCCGGCGAAGTCGTCGAGAGCTGCGGTGGATTTATAGGAGATTGTCCAAGAGATAGCGGTATAAATGAGGAAATAGAGGATGAGGAGTTGTATAAGGCCCTACTCTTGCATCCTGAATACTAAAACAACAAACAAGTAATCAATAAGTAGAAATTGGAGAGCGTACTAATGACTAAATTCAACAATGATTTTTCTAAAGAAGTTTATGAGGACACTTACCACTTTGAGGGTAACGATGTCGTTAAACCAGACGGTAATATCAACGGGACTCAATCAAGGGTCGCCGCTGGAGCAGCTAAAGCCGAGAAAAAGGAAAGTAGAGGAAATTACGCCAAGAAATTTTTAGAAATTCAGCAAGACTTTGCCTTTGTGCCTGGTGGTAGGATTACTTCTAACGCTGGGACAAGCCTAAAAGGGACTACCATGATCAACTGCTTTGTGTCGGGACCAGGCGGGACTGATCAAGATTCTATCAAAGGTATCATGAGAGAGCTCAGCAAGCAGGCTTTCATACTCAAATCTGAAGGCGGATATGGCTTCTGTTCTGATTTTATGAGGCCTAGGGGTGCCTATATTAATGGCATTGGCGTCGAGTCTCCTGGTGCTGTCGAAATGCTTCACATGTGGGATACGCAATCCTCTGTCATCACTAAAGGGGCAGGGGTAAAAAAGAAAAATAAAAAGGGTAAAAATAAGATCAGAAAGGGCGCCATGATGGTGACTATGAGTGTTTGGCACCCAAGCATCAGGGAGTTTATTACGGCGAAACAAGAATCTGGAGAACTGACTAAATTTAATATGTCAGTTCTTGTGCCGGACAACTTTATGGAAGCGGTTAAGAAAAATAAAAAGTGGAAATTAGAGTTCCCTCAAACAGATCATGAAAGATATGAAGAGGAATGGGATGGCAATCTAGAGCTCTGGAAAGAGAAAGGTTACCCGACGGAAGTTTACGAAGAAGTTGACGCTATGGAGATTTGGGACCTCATCATGACATCGACTTATACGAGAAATGAACCAGGGATACTTTTCGTTGACACTATTAACAGAAAGAACAACTTAAAATACTGTGAGCATATAACAGCGACCAATCCTTGTGGAGAGCAAATGCTTCCCGTGGGAGGAAGCTGTCTACTTGGATCAATCAATCTAACTCAATATGTTCTCTCGGATTTTACAGGTTACGACTACGAAAAACTAAAAGCAGACATCCCTACAATGGTTCGCTTTCTAGATAATATCAACGACGTCTCCAATTACCCACTAGAAGAGCAAAAAGAACAAGCTCTTCAAAAAAGAAGAATCGGCCTAGGCTACCTCGGTTATGGATCATCTCTTTATCTACTTGGACTTCGCTACGGTGACAAGAAGACACTCAAGGTTACAGAAGAGCTTTGTAGCTTTGTCACGAACGAAGCTTACAGGGCATCTGCGATTCTTGCTAAAGAGAAGGGTGCCTTTCCTTTATTTAACCTTAAAGAATTTTTGAAGTCCGATTTTATCAAGGTCTTAGATAAAGAGACAATTGATCTTATTAAAAAAAATGGCCTGAGAAATTCTCACTTAACTTCAATTCAACCAACCGGTAATAGCTCTGTTTTTGCCAACAATGTTTCGTCTGGTCTTGAGCCAATCTTTTTAGCCGAATATATTAGAACTCATATCGTCTCTGTTGCGCCTGATGGGCTTGATGTTCCTAAGGTAGATTTTATTAAAAAGACATACACTGACAGTGAGTATGATTGGGAATGGGTTCAAGAAGGTGACGAAGATCTTCTCAAGACAATTTTTAATAAAAAGATATACAAAATTGATAGAAACAGAGGGCTTTTAAAGGAAGAGAAGGTTCAGGACTACGCACTTAAAGAGCTGGAGGCGCAAGGTATATCCATCGAAGGGAAAGACTGGGCCGTTAATACGTCAAATCTTAAAATCAAAGATCATATCGATACGATGCATGTCTTTAGTAAGTATATTGACTCGGCCATGTCAAAAACTGTCAATCTGCCAGAAGATTTCCCTTATGAAGATTTCAAAGATCTCTATATGGGGGTTTTTCAAACTGGAACTATTAAAGGATGCACAACCTACAGGGCCGGAACCATGGCAACTGTTCTCAGCTCAACAGACTCTAAAGATAGCAAAAAGAGCTCAAGTGCTGGAGAGTCGGGCTATATCAAAAGACCAAAGACCCTACCATGTGATATTCACCAATTAACAGTTAGTGGGGAAGAGTGGATTGTTCTTGTTGGACTTTTGGATGAAAACCCTTATGAGATATTCGCTTTTAAAAATACTCAGATCTCACTCAAATCCAGCTTATCTCACGGGGAGCTAACTAAGGTCTCCGGTGGCAAGTACAAGCTAGAATGCGGGGGATGGGTTTTGCAAGACGTGAGAGCTCTCTTTGAGAGTGATGAGCAAGACGCCCTGACACGCTTAATCTCTACCTCTCTCAGGAATGGAGTAGACGTAGAACATGTCGTATCTCAACTCCAAAAGGCAGAGGGGAGCGTTGTGAGCTTCTCGAAGGCCATTGCCAGGACGCTCAAGAAGCACATAAAAGACCTGAAAAGCTTTAAGTGTTTGGAATGTGGGGGTAGGAATATGGCTTTAGAGGATGGATGTTTTAAATGTCTAGATTGTGGTGGATCAAAATGCTCATAAATGTTATTATTGCACTGTATTATAAACATGAAAAAGAGCGTATAGTATAGATATGAAGTTTTTGAACGTAATACTCATTTTTCTTTTATTTCAACTCTCTAGTTGCGGAGGAGGGGAAGAGGAGGCTGTGTGTGAAAGCGCGGCAGAGTGTGAGCGCGAAGATACAGATCGACCCAGGACGCAAAGTTTAAATGTTGATTTCGTTGATAGTGTTTTCATGGACCTTAATACAAATGAGATTGTTACCATCGAACAGACAAGAATTGATTCTGGTGAAATTGGGCTTGTCCCAGTTTACTCGAATCTTATCAACAAACCACTTGATGAGGTTAAGCAAGGAATACTTCAAGCAAGTAGAGATGCTGAGCTTGGATTATTGGACGAGGACTTTAACAAGATTCCTTTTTTCAGAATTAGAATTAAAAATAGCGAAAACTACCAGTTCCAATACACAAGAAGGCTTGGAGAGAATATCGTTGCCGGTACTTCTGGAAATGTAACACTAACTGATGGAGAGTATGCTTACATTCCATTGATCAATGACGTCTTTAACGGTCAGCTTAGCTCGTTACTAGTAGATGGGGCCACAAGTGGAGATTACACTCATAAGGTTTCCGTGACGGCCACTTCCCCTAACGCCAAAGATTCTGAGATTAAAACATTTGAATTTAGAGTATTGCTAAATTTCCCAACCAAAACCTTTATCGCTTCTGCTACTGAAGAGATGGAGAATTTTAACGTAAGGGATAGATGGCAGTATTACTATGGAGCATCAGAAGGAACGGCCAATGATGACCTGCCAGTTATCCAGATAGAGGATGCCCAAGAGCAGCCAGACTCTCAGTCCGCTGACTTGAGAATTGTATTTAGAGAACCCCCTGTCATGAGGGCCACTCAAGTTCTATTTGATGAAGAGGTTATTGACCTAGGAACACTTAAATCTACAGGTGCCATTATCCCCTTTAGAGGAAATAGTTTTATTCAAAAAACAATAAACCTAAACAGTGCCCAGCACTTTAGATTAAAGATGAGCGTCAATGGGAGTTATGTTGATCTATCAGGCGGTAATGAATTTATCGTGAGAAATATTCCGCCCGACGAGAAGTGGAAAATTGTATTTAGAGCAGACTTTAATAAAAACGACTCATATCCAGGCTCAAGAAGCCTATTGAAGCCATTAAAGCCAATGTGTAACATTGTACATACGCCGACATTCTTTCCTCTCTCTGAGGCACAGAGTAAGATCGATGCAAGTGCTCTTGGAGGCTTTTACTCTGTATGTCATCCAGAGACAGCCAGAGTCGAAGAGGTATTGGTCGAAGATATGGCCAACCCTCCAGTCTCTTTAAAAGACACATGGTTTGATTTCTTCTCATATAAAAGATCCCAGATGAACTATGATAGCGGAAGCCTGCTTGTTCATGACGTAGGTCATTTTTACGGCATAAGGGAAGTCAGATTCTCTATGTCGGGCTGTATGAGGGTTTACTCTAGAGAGGCAAGCGCCTTGGCCACGAACCCAAATGCTTGGGAGCTTAAAAGTGAAGAGCATGACGAGTGTGGAACTCAAAACGGTGAAGGTTGGGTATTTTACAATATGCAAACATCTTCATCCATCTCTGAGTTTAGAAATGAGCATAGCGGAAATTTAGATCTTCAAATACTCATGGATGCATTGATAAACAGAAACCCAGTAGGCCGAAGCGATTTTAGGTTCAATGGTGACTCTGCTTCCGACCTAGAGAGATTTTATTAAAAAAGATCGTACCACTCCATATACATTATCTTCTACTAAGTAATTTCGGTATTTTACGTGTACAAACCTGGCCCTATATAGGACGCCCTACGAGGGCAGCGAGGAGGGCGAACCGCCCGAGCTCCCGCCTGAAGCTACGCTTCAGGAAGGAGCTCTGGCGGGCCAACTTTTTTCTTACTTTTCATTTCTGTATATTGAACTTGTGACATTCTCTCGGCATTGAAATACCGAGCATCCTAAGATGCTAGAGATTCCTGCTTCATAGAGCCGACTTGTTTTGTCGTTTTCTTCGACAAAGCAGTGGTCAGTTTCTCCACAGGCTTG
>Ga0136604_1000300_pt1 | contig 26348 bp, 22 predicted proteins | sample AntRauFillE10628_FD_104928 | JGI IMG/M metagenome (GOLD analysis project Ga0136604, IMG submission 104928) | Saline lake microbial communities from Rauer Islands, Antarctica - Metagenome Filla E10 #628 | ecosystem: Environmental > Aquatic > Non-marine Saline and Alkaline > Saline | place...
TGTAATTTAGTAGAATCGGGTTTGCAAGCTATTGGCGCTTGGTGGGATGCCTATCCTGCTGAGCGTAATTATGGTGAAATTAGTGATAATCATCCAGCGGGGGTAAATGTTGGTTTAGTTGAAAATCCAGATTTATCAGATGATAAAGCATGGGTGGACTTAACAGGTAATTGTTGTTGTGATACTTATTGTAGATGGATAAATTCTAGCACCTATAGTTGCCGCGATAATGCGGGTAATGAAACAAGTCCTACAGCTGGTGATAAATTTTACAGATGTAATAGTTCCGGTAAACGCGAGGGCGCAAATATCCATAGTGACACTTATTTTACAATACCCGCAATTTATCAGCAGCCTTCAGATTGTTATATAGTGAGTTGTTCTTTAAGTGATGGCAATTTAAGCACTATAAGTGGCTGGTGGAATAGCTCCACCAGTACTCAACGCATGCAAGGCAATACTGCATCTAATGCGCCGTCAATAAATGTAGGTTTAAAAGATTTTAGTGTCGACCATAAGGCATGGGTAGATACTAATGATAACTGTTGCTGTGATACTTATTGTAGATGGACTAAGCAAAACATTTATTCTTGCAGGCGCAATGATGGCAGCGAATTTAGCCCAGCTGCCGGCACCGTTTACTCTAGGTGTAATGCTTTTGGTAAACGTGAAGATGCTAATGTAGCAGCGGATTTTACCGTGCCATCTAGCTATTCTAAGCCTGCAAACAGGAGGCCATATTGCAATGTAGTTGGTGAATGGAGAACTGGCAATTGGGAGTGGTGTAAAGGCTGGGAGTATAATTCTCCTAGGGGCTGCACAGGACCATCGAATAATAATTATCCTGGCCACCACAGAGGATATGGCTATTGGTGTATGGCTTCGTATTATTCTGGCAGCCACCCGCGTTGCCATAAACAAGCCCATCATATCTGGAATAATTTTGCTAAGGATGATGCCTGGATATGCTATTGCTGCAATACCTGGGAGGGAACTGCGGGTCCGAGGTCGGGGTGGTGTCGCAGAAAAGATTCTCGGCCTCATTGTCCAAGTGGTTATAGTGCGGCATGGAGTGATTGCGTAATGTATTGCAGGCGGAGTCGAATTAAACGAAGATCTGTGTGTCCTAATTGTTTTGACGATAGAACAACTACTAGCTGGTGTAAGTATTCTTGCGACATTGGTGATTATTATTAGAATCAATTAGTGTGTATAATTAGCGTATCCATTATATTAAAAGAGCAGTATAGATGCTCTTTTAATATTATTGTAACTTGTTTACACTTTTAATTTTTTAGCTTAAGGAATATTAAATTTAGCTTTGAGCCGGGGCTGCCGTATCTTCCTTAGGTTTTTTATCTTTATTTCTAAAAATAATTCGGCCTTTAGATAAATCATATGGTGTTAATTGTACGGTAACTCTATCACCTAGCAATATTTTTATATAATGCTTGCGCATTCTGCCAGATATATGAGCATTAACAGTGTGCCCATTTTCTAGTTCAACTTTAAATGTGGTATTTGGAAGGCTTTCAACTACAACCCCTTCCATTTCAATAGCATCTTCTTTGGCCATAAAATAATAGTTCTTTGGAATAATCGAAGTATTTTAGCAAATAACTTAAAAATAATAAAGGGCAAGCTTTTCAATCCATTCATTAAATTGGAGCGAATTGAGGCTTAGATAAGAAAATAAAACCCCACTTAAAAAACCAGCTAAATGACTCTCCCAAGAGCTTTGCTCCTCTAAAGGTAGCAAGCCCGCAAGAATAGCGCCAAAGTAATAAATTAAAATAAAAATTACTGCAAAAGAAATTATACTTGGATTGGCATAGGCAAACCCTAATAAAAAACCAAAATATCCTGAAACTAAACCGCTAGCCCCAATGTGGATACTATTTCTGCCAATTAACCATACGATAAGATTTTCTGTTATAGAAATTAAACTAGAAAGAATAATAAAATTAGCCGCTCCAAAAGATAACATCATAATCCCCAGAGCCACAAAAGGAATAGTATTAAAAAATAAATGATTAAAATTACCGTGTAAAATAGGGGAAAAAAGCACTCCAGTTAAGCCCCATAATTTTCTAGGCCACAAGCCAAAAATTAAAAAAATTGAGCCAATACTCCAATTAATTAGGTTAAAAGCCCAAGTTATAGCTACTATATATTTAATTAGCCAAATATCTGCTGATATTTGATTAATTAAATCATATAATATATCTGCCAGCTCTTGCATAAATTATGATATCCAGTTTTATAATTTTTTGAGTTTAAGTAATTTACTTTATTAAATTGCATTTAGAGCTAGATAGCTTAAGTTGCTTCAATTAAGCAATTATAGCTAGGTTTTTGGTTGTTTTAAATTAATTTAAGATAATATAATTAATTGGATTGATTCTTATAATATTCATGTTTTTTTTAATTAAATTTAATTATTTTTCTAAATTAATATTTTCTAAAAATTGTAATTGTTTTTCAAAATCAAGATCGCTTATTTCATCAGCCTCATCTTCGACACCTTCTGATGTATCTAATTCAAATTCATTATTTTGAATCTGAGTTAAGATAGCTTTAACTTCGTCTTTGGCTTTAACTTTAAATTGTGATGTACTGGGTAGGGTAGTTGAATCTTGACCTGGGTTCTCATTAGTGTCAGGCCTTGCAGCTGAATTATTAGTCTCACTATCTTGAGCCTGACCCTCAATGGTTGCGGGCTTTTTTTCTAAAAATTTGTTTTTAAAGTATTCATCTACCACCATCCCGGCATTTTTAAGGGCAATATCATGCTGGCGATTAAGTTTTTGAATATGCTCGTTTAATTCTTTGATTTTTTTTTGAGAAGTTCGCAAGTCATCTAAAATTTTACGCGAAGTTTTACTTAGTCTATCCATGCGTCGACCTTCTTCGATAATAGTTTGATTTTTATTGCTAATTAGCGCTTTAAGCCGGCTATTTTCTTTTTCAAAAATCCCAATCTCTAAGTGCTTGCGCTTTAGTTCTTCATTTAATTTCACAACTACAGCTTCATGTTTTTTAAATTGTAGATGTTTTTGCTCAAACTCACGTTCAAAAGCTGAGCAACGCCCCTCTAGGTGGCGAATATATTCACCATCTTCACGTTGTTTTTTTTCGAGCTCAATGCGCTGTTTTCGCTCATCTTTGATAAGAGCGCGCCAATTTACATTAGTGCTACGCATTGCTTGATTCTTATCATTCATAGTATGTTGACTCTCTATTGTCGATTAACTTACTATGAGCAAATTTTGTGCCATCTGATATTTTGGTTGATATCAATTGTACTATATTTTTATAGTTTAGCTTAATAGATAAAAGTCAAATAATTGGCGCTTAGCAGTCAATCACATTTACTGCTAGACCACCAAGCGAGGTTTCTTTAAATTTGTAATGCATTTCTTGCCCAATTTCTTGCATGCTTTTGGTTGCCATATCTAAACTTACGGTATGCTCACCATTAGCTGCAAGGGCAAGCTGGGCGGCATTATAAGCTTTAATAGCTCCCATAGCATTGCGTTCAATGCATGGGATTTGCACTAAACCTGCCACCGGATCGCAAGTCAAACCCAAGTGATGTTCAATGGCAATTTCTGCGGCATGCTCTACTTGGGCAGGGGTGCCACCTTTTAGTGCCACCCAACCGGCAGCAGCCATGGCTGCTGCCACTCCAACCTCTCCCTGACAGCCCATGCTGGCGCCACTAATTCCGGCATTTTGTTTAAATAATAAGCCTATAGCTCCTGCGGTATAAAAAAAAGTTTTTAGGCAATTTAAGGTTAATTGCTCTTCAAATTGAGTATAATATTTTAATATGGCCGGAATAACTCCGGCAGCGCCATTGGTGGGTGCGGTAACTACGGTATTGCACGCGGCATTTTCTTCATTTACGGCAATCGCATAAATATTTAGCCACATAAAATTTTGCTTAACTTTGGCAGCTAATAATTTAGCGCGGCGTTTTAAATGTAAAACCCCAGGTAGTACTCCATCGGCCTTAATACCTGCAGCAATGGAGTTATCCATCACTTGCCAAATTTTATGTAACTTGGTATCAATTACTTTAGAGCTGCGCCAATTAAGCTCATTTTGCTGAACAACCTCAGCTATAGATAAATTATGTTGTTGGCATAATTTTAATAATGTGTCTGCTGAGTTAAATTGATAGGTGGCTTGCGCATTGGTGGTTTTTTCTAAAGTTATTTTATTTTTATTAGCATCAAGGACAAAGCCGCCACCTATAGAAAAATAAGCTCGTTCTAATTGTTTCCCAGCTATAGTGTTAGCTGCAAAAAGCATGGCGTTGTCTTGCTCAAATATACTTGATTGCTTATAGCAAATTATATGCTTGCTAATATCAAATTCGATAGATTTTTTTAAATTTAAATTAATTTTTTTTTGCTCTTTTACTTCACTAATTATCTTTTGTGCTTGCAAGGGAGTTAATTGCTCGGGTAAATAGCCACTTAAACCTAATACAATTGCATCAAAGGTTCCATGGCCTGCGCCAGTGTAAGCAATCGAGCCATATAAGGTGCAAGTTATAGATTTAAGATTATCAGGCTGGAGCAATGCAAAATGTTTGGCAGCGCGCATGGGTCCAATTGAATGTGAGCTTGAGGGCCCAAGTCCTATATTAAATAGGTCAAAAATACTAATATCCATAATCAAGTATAGCTGGAAATAATATTGCCACTAAGCATGGTAAAAACCTTTCTTAAATTTTTAAATAAAGTTGCAATATTTTGAGTCCTTATAAGCTGCAAGGGTCAGGTCAGGGCTTTAATATCTTAAAATCTCAATTGTTATAATATAAATAAGTTTAATAATATAAAATTTAATAATTTTTATGATATTTTTAGGAAAATTTAAGCTAGTAGTTCCTTTTTTATTAGCACTAAATATAGCAATGATTATTATAAATTAATCTTGACCTATTACTTGAATCATGCGAGGATTAAAATTCTTCTAAGTCGCTTTACCAAATTGGAGATTTTATAATTAGGGATGATAATTCTAATAATAAAGTGTTAGATAGGTTATTTGTTGAAGCTGGCTCTGATTTAATTTTAAACAATGATAGTGAAGGCAAGCAAAGACCTCATTGCAAATTTAATCATAGTAAATCCCAGCATTGCAAAAATAATCATTGTAAAAGTGGCGGTGGTGGTGGTGGTCACTGCAAGTGGTAGGTTTAGATTTATTGCTAATTAAAATTGCAGCTAAATGCAATCTTAACTGTAGTTATTGTTATATATATAACTCAGGTTATAAAAATAGTTTAGCAAATCAGCCCAAGCATATAACTGATGAAACGCTAGATAATTTAGCTGATAAGCTTGGCAAGTTAGATAAAGCTCAACATAAAAATATGGTTATATGCTTGCATGGTGGTGAGCCCCTTCTAGTGGGAAACAAGCGTTTAAAAACAATTGTTCAGCGTTTGAGCGAGCATTTCCCAGGTGCGCTTACTATCCAATCTAATGGAACTCTTATAAATCAAGAAACCTTGGACATATTACATGAGTATAACTGCTCTATTGGCATAAGCTTAGATGGCCCTATAGAAGTTAATGATAAATATAGAGTATATAGAACAAATAAGGGCTCTTATTATAAAACTGTAAAAGCTTTGGAATTAATTCAATCCCACCCTATAGCTCAAGAAAATTTCTCTACTATAATTGGGGTTATAGACCCAGATACAGATCCCATAGCATGCTATCAAGAATTATCTAAGTACAAACCAAAATCGATAGATTTCTTATTTAAAGATGGTTATTATCATAATTTGCCTGTAGGGAAAAAAACTTTAACAGATACGAACTATGGCGATTGGCTGCTAAAATTAATAGATTATTATACTGAATTATCTAACCCAATTCCTATAAGAAAGATAGATAATTTAATTAAAGATATTATTAATACTCAGCTTGGTAAAAGCAATATGCAAGCATTTGCAATGGTTACCGTAAATCCTAATGGTGAACTCACTAAAAACGAGTTATATGATATATGTCCTGCCGGCACTAAATTCACATCTGCTTGGAATATAAATCAGCATTGTTTAAATGATTTATTATTATCCGAAGAATTTAAACATTATACTTACGATGGTATAGCGCAAAATCAGCAATGTTTATCTTGCGACCATTATAAGTATTGTTTAGGTGGCCCTGAAGTTCATGCTAGGTGGAACAATGACAATGGCTTTAATAACCCATCAATTTATTGCAGTGATTATAAAAAAATTTTTGCAAAACTATATCCTAAAGTGGAGAAATATTTGCTTAGCAAACAAGGCGCTGCTGTTAACATTTAGTCTTTGCTGGCAAGCAAATTGTCTATCTCTAGATTTTGCAAAAGAATTTATTATAAGCCCAGAGTTAACCACCCAAATTTCCCCTGAAGTGTTAGCTGTATTTAATAAAATTATTAAAGTTCAAGAAAGCTATTTTGCAGAGGTTAAAAAAATCAACCAGGTGGCCACTATCAATATAGCGGTAGCCAAGGATGATACGACGCATGAAGGACACCTAGAAACCGACACTATAAGTCTATTTATCCCTAACACTGCCAATTTAAATTACTTTGAGCTTTATTATTTATTTGCGCATGAGTATTTACATAGTTGGTTTAGCCCAGAATTGTTTAGCTTAGATAAAATGCCTGAGGCGCAAATATATTGGTATACTGAGGGTTTTACGGATTTTTTCACCTTTGTTACGTTAAGCATGGTTAGCCAAATAAACCAAACTAAATTAGTAGATAAGCTAAATGAGGCATTATTTTATTATTATACCGATTTAGCCAGCTCAATGCCAAATGCGGTGCTAGCCAGATATTACTGGCAAAATCAACATAAGCCAAATATAGATAAACAACCATATATTCGCGGCATGTTGCTAGCAAATAAATGGGGGGCGCAATTAAGTTTAAAATTTTTAAAAAATTTAAATGAATTGCATAAAGTAAAACCTGCTACCTTAGCTAAAGTAGGCACCAATATTGTAGGCGATAAATTTCAAGTGGATGTGCATAATTATATTGATAATGGTGCAATTTTTAGTAGTCAAGATAATTACGCAGCTTTGTGCAAGCTAGTAACTCCAGCTACCATAAGCTATCATGCTCCGGGATTTTTAGCCTTAGAAAATAATAAGTCTGAGATTGTGGCATTTAAAGTGCTGCCCCATAGCCAAGTTTATATTGATGGTTTAAGAGAGGGTGATAAAATAGTTGCAGCTGATTATTATTTAGGGGCAACTCAAGAGCCGCGTGATATTTTTTTGCGCCAGCTCAATAACACCCAACAATCTAAAGAGCTATATAGCACAACTACGGAGTTTACTATTAACTTGCCAGTATGCGTGCATTAACACTTAAATGGCATTATTTAATAAGTTTACTATGTTGCATGCAATATCAAGTTTTGCAACTTAAACTGTAAGAATATAAGAAAATATGCTATCCTGATATAAGATAATCTTATATTGCTGTATAAGATAATATTGAGATGCAGTGCAATATTATCTTATATCTTATTATTGCCAGGATTTAATTATGCATAAAGTGCCGCGCTTATTAGAAGAGCAAGTGCTAGCTTCATTAAAAGCTTTTCCAGCAGTATATATTGCTGGACCTAGACAATCAGGAAAAACCACCTTAGTTAAACATATTGCCAAAAACCGCCACAAAGCTAGCTATGTAAGTTTTGACGATGTGCAATTACGCGAAGCGGCGCAACATTCCCCTGAAGATTTTTTGCGCAGCTTTAAGGGGCCTGTAGTGTTAGATGAGATTCAATTAGCTCCTAGTTTATTTAGAGTGCTAAAAATAATTATTGATGAGAATCGTGAGCAAGAAAACGGGGGACGGGGCCACTTTTTGCTAACAGGCTCTGCTAGTGTTATGAGTTTGCCAAAGCTGGCTGACGCTCTTGTTGGGCGCATGGCTTTGCATCAGCTTTTACCTTTTTCAGCCGCTGAATTGTCATTTAATAATAAAAATGATTTTATTCATAAAGCCTTTAGTGGGGAATGGAGCTTTGCAAACATGGCTACTGCTAATATGTTAGATATTTGGGCACAAGCCTCTTTCCCTGAGTTAAGAAATCTAACTAATGATCCTAGTAAATATCAATGGTGTAATGCTTATTTGAACACTATTTTACAGCGTGATGTAAGGTTATTAATTGAAATAGAAAAGATAGGCTCATTACCAAATATGCTAGCTTTAATTGCAGCAAATAGTGGTGGCTTATTAAATGAAGCGGCACTTGCACGTGATCTTAACCTTAATCATTTAACTATTAAAAAATATCGCATCTTATTAGAAAGTTTATTTTTAACGCTTTCTGTGCCTGCTTGGTCTGCTAATATAGGTAAAAGACTTATAAAATCTCCTAAGGTTTATATTAGTGACTTAAATCTTTGGGCTTATTTATTAGGAATAGATTTAGCAAAGATTTCACAGTATAAAAATCCTAAATTATTAGGTCAACTTTTTGAAAATTTTGTAGCTATAGAATTATCTAAGCAATTAAGTTTTTCTAAGGTGCATGCCAAATTATACCATTATAGAGATACCACAAATGCAGAAGTGGATTTTTTATTAGAAGGTCCCCAGGCTAAAATTGTGGCAATTGAAGTTAAGGCAAATCACAATGCAACAATAAATGATTTTAAGCACTTAAAAATGCTTAAAGCTAATTTGGGAGATAGATTGCATGCTGGCTTCGTTGTATATCAAGGCCAAAACATAGTAAGCTTTGGCGATAGGCTTTGGGCCATACCATTTAGTAGCCTATGGCAAGAACTTGCTTAAATTTATATTGTTGTAGGTCTAACCCTAACACTTAGGCTTTACCTAATATTAGCTATATGGGAAAATAAAAAATCGCGTTATAAGGGATTTTTATGCGTTCTTTGTGCTTTTGTTTGTTAGTAATACCATTGTTTGTAAGTGCCGGTGGTACAAGTTTTGATGCAGTACGCACTATGTACGATAGACGTTGGAGTTATAGTTACATTGGTGCAGGTTATGGGGGCGGATTTAAAATAGCCGACAGCTCACGCACTACTTTAAATTTTCACCACAATAGTGCTTGGGGCTATGGCTATAATGATTTAGCCTTTAACGTTATTAATTATGGGCGCGCAGATTATGTAATTGAAGGACATTTCCATCCAGGCATTAGTGTGCACCGCTTAAGTGGTATTGGAACCTTTACTTATCCTTTGTTAGATACAGTTGCGGCTTTACAATTTGATTGGACTGACACTCATGAGCGAGTATACAGTCAAGGTCTAGAATTGCATCTTGCCCCACCTGCCAGTGGCCACTATTTAATTTTAGGAGCTTTTGCGCGTAAGTATTATGGCTATACTGGAGGTACTTATGCTTTGCAATTTAAAACTAAATTTTCCCTTGGTAGAAGGGCTGCATTTAAGCTGGAAGTAGATGCGGTGCCACATTCTCAAGGCTCAATAGTTGCTGATAATTTTCGTGCAGATTTATCCTTAATTTTTGATATAGGCCACACATGGTATAAAGCTGGCAGTGTGTTTTTTGTGCCAAAGATGCGTTATTGGCAAAATAAGCTAGGCCAACGCGAATTAGATGAAACTTCTGTATCTTGTGAAATAGTGTTTTCTGTATGAAACTATGGTTGCTAGTTTGTGCTTGCTATTTGCTTAGTGCTTGCTCACCTTATGCCAGAGCTGATAAATTTGCTCTCGCGCATAATATGCAAAAACAAGCTATAAAAACCCAACCATTCACGCTTACAACTTTTGAGCGGATTCAAAAACAAAACTCAACAATTAGTGTGTATGTAGAAGGAGATGGACGGGCTTTTTTAGCCAACGGCACACGTATTTCTAATGATCCATCTCCACGCTCTTTATTTTTATTAAATATAGTAAATAATGATCCAAGAGCTAATGTCGTGTACTTGGCAAGGCCTTGTCAGTTAAGCTATATGGATTTAGCCTCAGGTATATGTAAGCCAAAGCATTGGTCCTATGCACGCTATTCGCAAGAAATAGTTGATTCAGTTAATGCAGCTTTAGACAACATAAAAGCTCGCACTCAAGCTAAAAACTTGGAATTAGTTGGATTTTCTGGGGGTGGAGCCATTGTGACTTTAGTTGCAGCTAAAAGAGATGATGTTGTCAATATTCGCACCATTGCAGGTAACTTAGACTTAGCTGCAATGGATGCTTATCATAAAACTAAGCCGTTATATGAATCATTAGATCCATTACAAATTGCTAGCAAAATAGCTCATATTCCCCAACAACATTTTGTGGGGACCCATGATCAAGTTGTGCCAGCATTTATTGCCCAAAATTTTGCAGCCCGCGCTAATAATCCTGCTAAAGTTGAAGTAATTAAGATATCTAAAGCAACTCATACTACAGGCTGGGGGACAAAAATTTATTAGCCTTGCTTGGACTTATATTCTAAGCAACGCACCTTAGCATGTTTGGCAACAATTAATTTCCCACTGCCGCGATACACATCTAGTTTTTTGCTTAAACCGCGCATGCCAAGTATGCCTCCGTGAAACATTTCTTTAGTATGTTTTATACTAGCACTGTGGCCTATAACTCCAGCATGGGCTGCAATAAATTTACTATTATTAAGTTCTATACTCGCAAGTTCTCCAATAGATACTACTATAATATTACCGCTGCCTGTGAGTTTGGTGGAAATTATTGAAGTTGAGCTAAATAATTTGCCCACAGACATTTGAATACTAGGGCTTGGGGTAAGAGTGGTTTCATGGGCCACATAGGTTGTGTCTTTTATAATAAATTCTTCTTGCTCTAATTTGAGCACAGAATACACCCCAATAGTGCTGCGCAAATAAATTTTCCCCGTACCCTCAAACAATGGCGTTAGAAAATTGGTGCCTAAAAAACGCCTTTTACCCGCATTAATTATACCACTATAGCCTGGGCGCACTCCAATTTGGCCTTCAATAAACCCCACATAGTTAGGGTTTAATTTAAGCTTATCTTGGGCTAGCTCAATAGTTGCAGTAAATACTTTCTCAATGTTGTGGATTGCATAATTAATCATATAAAACCTATCTGGCAAAAAAAGACTTAAAACTATTTGTTGAATAACTTAATGCTAGCTATAGTATATTAGAATATTAACATTTTAAGCTCATGCGTAAAAAAAATAAAATTATAGCCTCTTTAGTGATAGGTCTTTTTGTTAGTGGTTGCTCACATGATTTAATTCCGCCCCAAAGAAATAATTATTTTTCGCACGAGAGCGTAGAAAACTATACCTCATCTTCTGATTTGGTGATGAATGGGACTAATGTTAGCAATAATTTGCGCGTTAATGGTGATTTTTATGGCTCTAATTCCCATTTTAAGCATGTGGACTTAAATGGTAATTCTAAACTTGCCAACTCTGTGGTTACCGGAATATTTAATGTTAATGGTAGAACGAAGCTAGATAAAGTATCTGTTCTTGATAACTTAAATGTCTCTGGGGATATTTTAATAACGCATAGCTGGATTAAAAAACCTTTTGAAGTGCGAGGTAAGCATGTAAAACTATATAATTCTTGGGTGAAAGATATAATTGTTAAAGATTCTAAATACGACACTGTTATTGAAGTTCACGGTGGCACTCAAGTTAAAGGTAATATTGTGTTCGCGTCCGGTAGAGGCAAGGTTTATATTGATAAAGACTCAAGAGTTCATGGCTCTATTATTGGTGGTGAAAAAGAGCGAGAACAAGAAATGGATGTTACCTTGGGCTAAAAATTTAGGTGCACTCATAAATTTAAATTTGATCGCGCGCAATATCTAATTTTAACCAATTGCCACGAAAGTAGCGATACAATAAGAAAACTAAATTAATCAAGGCATAAAATGTGCTTAAACCCCACATCATACTAGGCTGGATATTATAAAAATAAACCCCAATTAATACCGGCAGTACACCACCTACCCAAGCTGAAATAGAATTAACATACATTATATAAAGCGTATCGCCAGCGGCAGTTAAAATACTAGCAAACATCCAAGGAATGCCATCAACTAACATAAACATCCAGACAAAAGATAAGGTGGCAACAGCGCTATCTATAAGCTGGGGATCAGAAGAGTTAATAAATAATTTTACTAAAGGCATAGGATATATTAAGAAAAAAGGCGCTAATATTAGCATAATTATAAAATGCATCTTTACGGCATTAAAAGCTAAGTTGTGCAACATATAAATTTTTGAGGCGCCAATCAAATTGGACGCAATTGCTAAGATACCTTTTTGAATACCTTCAGATAAGAATAAAAACATTAAAAATATATTAGAGCCTATAGATAATGCTGTTAAGTAAATTACTCCAAGACTTGAACCTATATGCGTTAGCACAGCCCAAGCCAGCATCTCAACCATTTTGCTAATAGAGGTTGGAAAACCGATGCGCAGACATTTTGTAAGCACAGCTAAATTAAAGCTAGGTTTGTGGGTTTTGAATAAGCGCCGGTGCTTATAATTAAAAAATATGCTAGCTAAAATAACAAATTGAGTGGTCATAGAAGCACAAGTGGCAATAGCTGCGCCCATAATTCCCATAGGCGCAAGCCAACCTTTTATCCCAAAAATTAAAGTAAGATTTAAGATAAGATTAACAACGTTGCTGCAAATCACCGGAAATAAGATAACTCGGGCAAAGCCCCGCCCCACAAAAAATCCGGTTAAGGCTACAAACATGGGGTATAGAGGATTAAACAACATTATAAGCTTAAAATATGGCACTCCCAGGGCATGTAGCTCTTTAGGCACCGCAATTTTTGCCCCAAAAATGGCTATTGGCCAAAAAATTAGCGCACTTAGCATGCTAAACCATAGCATTTGCCATACAGGTATAGTTATCTTAGAATATTGGCGTGAGCCATTATACTGACCAACAAACACCTCACTAACACTTGCTATGGATATAGCTCCAAGCATAAATAGATTGCTAGAAATACCAGCTCCACCACAAGCATTCATAGCTTCCAGCGAGTAGCGCGCCAATATAAGCCTATCAGTTAATAGCATTATACTGCCTGACATACTGCTTATTATTAATGGCAAGCTTATCCGCAAAACTTGAGATATATTGGTTTGGTGTAATCGAGTGCTTTTCATAAATTATTTGGTTTGGCTAATTAGCAATTATATCCTATTAAAAATAATTATGTATAGGTCTATTTTAGCATTATCAGCTAGGTAACAGTAGTTTACTTTATTTAAGTGCCGATAACAGTTTAAGCCTAAAAGATTTAAACTCATTAAACTGTAGCTTGCGCCAATATGTCAAAACAAAAATCTTTCGAAAAAGAAAAGCTTGATGCAGAATATAGTAAATTAATGCAATCTATTGAGGATAACAATTTAACAAGCTTTGATTTGCTGACATCTATTAGAGAACATGGGGAGGAGGTGCTCTATGCGCGACAACCTTCAATTGTAAGCCAGCTAATTACAACGCAGCAAGCCAACAGGTTGCTTTTTATTTTGCGTTCTGATTTGATTTCTATTGCTAAAATTATAGAGCTGTTTCCAGTAAATGACGCGACAGGATTAAGTTTGATAGATTATTTGTCTACCCATTTTATGGCAGGGGGCGTAGCTAGCGATCAAGGTTTACAAATTTCTGTATATAATAAATTATTTGAGCTGTTATTAGATTTACATGAAAGTGGTACTGGGCCTAAAAATACCTTAGTCAACGATAATTTCATGCATTATTTTATCTATTTATTAAGTATTGACCAAATACCTAATTTAACTTTAGCTGATACTCCTTTTAAGGTTGCTGGCAATTTTTCTTCTTACCAGGGCAGATATGCAGCTTTAATGAAAATGGTGCAAAATTTACAAATAACTAAAGCTGATGTTGAGTGGTATGTTCATTATCATTTGTTTGCTGTGGCATTGGGGGATGGGATAACTTTAAAATTAGAAAATAATGGTAAGTTATTTAATTTATGCTCCACTGGCATTTTTAGCGCTGCTGATGGTGGTTTACAAGAAGAGTATTTGAGTAATATTTTGCGCAACCAGCAAGATAAGTTTGCACAAATTATTGCAATGTTTGAGTACAATTCGCAGGATTTATGGTTTCGCCGGCACTTAGTAGAAAAGCACATGTTTAGTATATGCTTAATACTAAAGCCAAATGCTCAAAAATTAATAATATGTAATCGTGGTGAATCTTGGCATCCTATGTTAGATGGGGTGTTAGCTTATGATTTTTTAGATAATATAGCGCCTACCCCAGCTTTATGTGAAAAAATCATGCAAGCTCTTGAGCAAGCTAATATGAGCACTAAAGATACAGTAAAAGTATTACAAAAATATTTTAAAACCCCGCCAAGTAAGAGATTTTATGAGCTAACGCCACAAGTTTACGCCAATTGTAGCTGGGCTAACAGTAAAAGTATGATTTATCCGGTATTATATTATATCGGGGACGAGAATGCGTATAAACATTATAAAGAGTTATCAAATTTTATTCGAGAGCGCTTATTTAATGATTTACTTGATAAATATAAAACATTTGCAAGCCCGTTAGATGAGACTTTTCTTTCATTGCTAATGAGGTTTTCAAGGAAGTCTCACCAGTTTAGTGGGCAAGCAAAACAAGAGCAAATGTTGCATTTTAATGGGATTTTGCGTAAAGCTGTCAAGCATAAATCTAAAGTTCACTATAATAAATATAAGAGTGTTTTTGATAGAAAAACTGCAACAAATAGCAATTTTTTTCAAAGAATTTATCAAAAAGTAATCCAAGCTACGAGCTATTTATCTTCTTTTTTTTATACAAATAGCACAAAAGCTAGTTTAATTTATCAAAAAAGTGGTTTACAAGTAGAGCCGGATGAATTATTTGCAGATTTTAGTGTGTTTTTACAAAATAAAATTACATATGAGATAAGACAGCTAAAAGATTTAACTTTAGCTGACAAGGGAGCTAAATTGGAATTGGAGGTGGCTCGCACAAGGGTTGCAAGTGCGTATAATGATTTGGAAAAATTTTATGAGACTAAAGAATCAAAAGAGTCCTTAGATTTTATTAAAAACTATATCCATAATTTTATTCCATCCGATTCAAGCCGCAATAAAAGTGGAAAAAAAATATTATTCCAAAAAGCCAAGGCTCCACAAATTCCTCCAAGCATTATAGAGCACTTTAGAGTTAATGATTATCCAGATAATATGCCTTAAGCATCTAAATTACTGTTTTAGGTCTTGGTGGAGAGGGCTCAACAACAGATCTCGAACGACATCTACAAGCTGGATTATTGCAAGGGCCTGGAGGATTTTTTGATGGGGGTGCTGGCGGCGCAAAGCTTAATGTTGCTCCTGAACTTACTGGAGCTACCCTGGTGCTGGCGCGCCTGCTTGAAGGTTGAGTAGTTGTCTCTCCCAACATATTAGTTCGCGGCCTGACAATTGTAAATCTAGGTATAGCAACAGTTGCAAGTGCTAATGAGCCAGCAGGAGCTGCGGCTATTAGAAAATTAGTTATAGCTTTACCTGCGCCAAGCACTGGAGCAAGGGCCGTAGCGCCTGCAAAAATGGCAGGTGCTAGAAGCATTCTGTGAACTAATGAATCTTTGTCACGCAAAGCTTTTTCTGGAATACGGATATTGCGCGCATAAGCTATAGATGCGCCTAACATCAAGTATACAACCTCAGTGGTGGCAGCAACTGCAGCGCCTGCAAATAGAGCGGAGCTTGCAATTGCTGAAATTATTGCAACCATATCAGCTTGTAAGTTTTTTTGCGCCACAGAACTTATTATTAGTTCTTTAGGTGATTTTGCCCTAACAGAGCCCTTTGTCGGTTTTTGGGGCTTAATTTTAATTCCTTGTTGTACTACTAATAACTTAGCTAATTCTTGATATAGTGCGGACTTTTGCTCATTTATAAAGCTTTCTTTCTGGCCTTGCTGGTGTGCATTTAGCCCCTTGAACTGCTCTGTTGGATAACTTGATTTTAACTGTTGTTCGGCTTGCATAAGGTTTAAAATTTTAGGGCGCAGCTTTAAACTAGTAAACAATTTTGCTAATTTATGCTTAATTATTGCTTGCTTAGTTAATTTGGTTTGCGCATCATTTATGATTAATGATGTGTTATTTATTGGTTCATTGTTCCTAAACTTCTCAAGAGCAAATAAATTAAAAAAAATATTATTTAACTTTGCGCTTAATTTAAGTCCACGATATCCTCGATAAAAGGTTACACAACTAATAAGGGCGCCGCCAAACACTAAAGGTAATGATACTGGAGCTGTGGCTAAAAGAGCAGCTGTTAGGGCGCCAATACTTATAACTCCAATGCCAGAACTAGCCCATGCTGATTTTTTAGCAAAATAAGCAGAAGCTGTAGAAATACATGCTATTGCTATTATTGCCGGCATAGATAGCGGTGCGCTTAGCATTATGGTGGTAATTGTGGCTCCAATCCCAGCCGCGCCAGTTAGCATTAATAACCAATGGCGAAATTTAGATATAGGTGTATATTCATATTGTGTAGTCATAGATTAAGCAAAGGTTGATTAATTCTACTTATATAGACTAAAGTTATGAGGATTGGTTCAATATTAGTTATAGTTTATTAAGTAGTATACAAGAGATTCTTATGGCTTTGCAGGGTCGACATAAAAGCCTAGATAAAGAGGTTAAATTAAGCGTGCGGTGGTTAGAGGCCATACCGCAGGTAACCAAAGTTATTTTGGGTTTTTCTGAAAGTTGTAGGCACAAATATCCTCCGGGATTTATCAAGTTTAAGCTAGATGTTCCCGGAGGTATTAAAGTTAATGGTTATTCAGGCAATGGGGTAACTGATATGTTTGTGCGTATAACCCCAGCTAATGCGCGCGCAATTGTAAAAGAATTAATTTCTGCTAGATTTGTGCAAAATTAAACAATTACGATAACTGCTCCATTCCAAGCTTTGCCAATAATGTATTATCGGTAGAAGGCTCTGGATTACTAGCTGTTAGCAGTTTTTCCCCATAAAAGATTGAGTTAATGCCGGCCAAAAAACACATAGTTTGGAGCTCTTCTGACATATCTTCTCTTCCTGCTGAAAGTCGAATATAAGCTTTGGGGAACATAATACGTGCCAGCGCAATTGTGCGCACAAAATCAAGAGGGTCTACTTCTAAAGCGTTGCTAAGTGGTGTGCCTGGGATTTTAATTAATTTGTTAATTGGAATAGATTCCGGTGGAGCTGACAGCTTGCTTAACTCCATTAGCATCAATACGCGGTCTTGATTAGTCTCACCCATGCCTAAAATACCACCACAACATACTTTAATTCCAGCTTGACGAACACACTCTAGGGTTTCAATGCGCTGCTTAAAAGTGCGAGTTGAAATTATTTTTTCATAATATTCTTCTGAAGTGTCTATATTATGGTTATAATAATCAAGACCTGAATCTTTTAATTTAGTGGCTTGCTCATTGTCAATTAATCCCAAAGTCACACAAGTTTCTAACCCTAAATCTTTTACGGCCCTAACCATTTCATTTACCGCATCTAAATCTCGCGCCGTGGGCCCACGCCAGGCAGCCCCCATACAAAATCTAGTTGCACCGCAAGCTTTGGCAGCCTTAGCTGCTTGCACCACATCCTCTAATTGCATTAATGGCTCACGTTTAATTTTAGTATTATAGTGTCCAGACTGAGGGCAATAAGCGCAATCTTCAGGGCATTTACCTGTTTTAATACTAAGTAAAGTGCTAATTTGTACCGTATTAGCTTGAAAGTTTTCACGATGTATAGTTTGGGCTTTATATATTAAATCAGCAAATGGCAAGCAAAATTGTTGCCAAGCATTTTCAAAACTCCATTGCGGTTGCATTTAAACTCCAGTTATTGTTTTAAAATTTTTCATGTTATGTTTTATAACGCTAGTTAAGCTCTCTATAAGATTGCATATTACTCTTTAATTGAATTTATTAATAAATCATCAGGTTTTGGTTTTAATTGTTGCGATGCTTGAGTTATGCTAGATTTTATTTTATTGGCAATGCCTGCTTGTTTTAAGTTGTTAATTATATGCTCAGTCAAACCACCTTCAGAGCAAACACTATGATATAACTCTTCTAAAGAAGAGCCGCTTTTGGCATAATGCGCGCTGCTAATTGTCATTTGTAAAACTAAATCATGCGCTATTTGCCTATCAAATCCTAGTTGCATGGCAGCATCTACAATCGCATTAAGTAGGTAAAAAATATAGCCTGGTCCACAACCACTGATAAAAGTGGCTTGCTCTAATAATTGCTCACTAGGCATTATTTTAATTTGTGAAATCAACTCAAATACTGCAGTTACATTTGTTGGAATTGGTTGCCTAGAATATAGCAAGCTAATTCCAGTAGCTATACTTACAGTTATATTTGGCATGCAGCGCAAAATATTAGGTTTGTGTACGCTCGCAATTGCATTTTCTAGTTCAGCAATACTAATAAGTGCAGCACAAGAAACTAATATTTTATCTTCTAAATTTAATTTTGCATCTAATGCTTTTACAGTTTCTACAGCAAGCTTTGCGGGCACGCACAGTAAAATAATATCAGCAGCTTTTGCTACAACCACATTATCAGTAGTGAGCTTCACTTTTAGCTCATTAAATTTAAGCTGATTCTTGTTAGTAGCTGCACTAACAAGAATATTGCTTGCACTAAAATTTTTTAAAATTAAACCGCTAATCATAGCTTGCGCTATGTGACCACCTCCAATAAAACCTAATTTTAAATTTTGCATATTAACTCCCAGCGAAGTAGTATTCTATGTTCTATGTAACCCATAGCGCAAGTTATTTGGTAGACCCAATATAATTGCTTATACTTACAGCACAATACTAGGAGTTAGCATGCAAAATTTTAAATTTCCTACAGCATTTACTATTCTTTTTGGTTTAATCTTATTTGCATGTGGGCTAACTTGGTTTGTGCCAGCTGGTGAATACTCCCAAACTTTTAATCACACCTTAGGTAAAAATGTAGCCAAACCCGGCACCTACAAATCAATAGAGTCCAAACCCCAAGGAATTTTTGCTGCGTTCCAAGCTCCAATAGGTGGCTTTTATGATGCTAAAAGCGGTGAAGTACGAGCTATAGATGTGGCTTTATTTGTCCTAATCATTGGGGGCTTTTTAGGAGTTGTTAATAAAACCGGAGCTATCAATAGCTCTATCCAAGCTGCCATGCTAAAACTTCAGGGGCGTGAAAAATGGATGATCCCCATACTTATGACACTATTTGCCACAGGTGGCACTTTGTATGGAATGGCCGAAGAGACTCTACCTTTTTATTTATTAATTATTCCTATAGTGCTAGCAGCAGGTTACGATACTATAACTGCCACCGCTATTATTTTGCTAGGTTCAGGTGTTGGCACGCTTGGCTCTACTATAAATCCATTTGCAACTGTATTAGCTTCAAATGCCGCAAATGTAGCATTTACCCAGGGAATTCAAACTAGATTAGTATTGTTGCTAGGCAGCTGGCTGCTAGCCACTATATATACAGCGCATTATGCGGCTAAGGTTAAAGCTAAACCGCAAAACTCTTTAGTTTATTCTACTATGCGCCAAGACAAACGTTATTTTTTAAAAAAATTTTCCGAAGGGCAAGAATATGAATTTAGCAATACCCATAAATTAATTTTGTTAATATTTATTGCAAGCTTTATTACAATGGTTGTTGGGGTAGCACTTTATGATTGGTGGATGGAACAAATGTCAGCTTTATTTATTATGACATCATTAATCATAGGCTTTATAGCTAAAATGCCAGAACAAGAATTTGTTCAAACTTTTATAGATGGGGCCAAAGATTTATTGTCGGTAGCCTTAATTATTGGGCTAGCGCGAGGCATAGTGGTTGTGTTAGATAATGCAAACATTAGTGCTACTATACTTCATTGGGCTGAAATTGGTGTATCTGGCTTATCTAGTACTGGTTTTATTATGGCGATATTTTTATCTCTTCTTTTATTGTCTATATTAGTACCATCATCTTCGGCCTTGGCCATGCTAGCTCTACCTATAATGGCGCCATTAGCTGATTTTTCTTCGGTAGGGCGTGATTTGGTCGTTACCATTTATCAATCAGCTAATGGCCTGGTAAATCTTATTAACCCAACCTTTGCAGTAGTTATGGGCGGGCTAACTATTGCTAGAGTCCCCTACGAAAAGTGGTTTAAATTTATGTGGCCATTAATGCTCATGTTGCTAGTATTTATAATCAGTGTCTTATTACTAGCCTCTTAGCGAGCTGTTAATTATTTTCAAGCATTAGTTTTGGCAAGGTGACCCCCGTTTGACCCTGGTATTTACCTTGCCTGTCTAAATAAGATGTTTCGCAAACTTCATCAGCTTCTAGAAATAACATTTGCGCAACTCCCTCATGGGCATAAATTTTTGCAGGTAGTGGAGTTGTATTTGAAAATTCTAAAGTTACGTGTCCTTCCCATTCTGGCTCTAGGGGCGTTACATTAACAATTATGCCACAACGAGCATAAGTAGATTTGCCCAAGCAAATAGTTAAAATATTACGTGGGATCTTAAAATATTCTACGGTGCGCGCTAAAGCAAAAGAATTTGGTGGAATAATGCATACGTCTGCTTTTATATCTATAAAACTTTTAGTATCAAAATTTTTAGGATCTACAATTGTGTTGTTAATATTGGTAAATACTTTAAATTCATCAGCACAGCGAACATCATAACCATAACTTGAGGTACCATAAGAAATAACATTATAGTCTTGATGTTTTTTTATTTGGTTTGGGACAAATGGGTTTATTATATTGTCTTTATCCACCATACGCCTAATCCACTTATCTGATTTTATTGACACAGTTTGCTCCAAGTTAAATAGTAGCTTTATCATAAGCGCAGCCCTAAACAGCGTCAATCTATTTAACTAAGCTTAAAGGTTGACTTAGTTAGAGAAATCAGGAACAATATCGTTTCTTTAAGCTCACAGGCTTTGCAAAAAAAAAGCAAAAAGGAAAACAAAAAAATGAATCTCGCCATCTTTTATATAGTCCTTGCAGCTTTTGCATTGTTTTCAGTATTAATTTCGCGCCCTGGAATAAAATTATTAACCAATAAGACCTTAAGCGATTTACAAAAACGTGATCAATACTATTTAGGAGGCCGGACTATAGGAGTTTTGCCACTAGCTTTGACATTTTTAGCAACCCAATTAGGTGGTGGTGCCATTATTGGTACTTCAGAAGCCGCTTTTAATCTTGGCTGGCGGGCTATATATTATGCTTTGGGCATTAGTTTAGGATTATTTGTTCTTGCAAGCGGGGTAGGCTCTAGGCTGCGCCAACTAGAAGTCTCTACTATCCCAGAAATTTTTGATAGTGTTTATCGTTCTAAATTTTTACGTACATTTGCAGCGATAATAATTATATCTTCTATGTTTTGTATTTTAGTAGCATTAGGAGTTGCCACACGTAAATTATTCATTTCTTTAGGCTTTATGAGTGAATATTACTTTTTTATCTTCTGGGGTATTATAATTTTTTATACGACTTTTGGCGGATTTAATGCTGTTGTTAAAACAGATATTTTACAAATATTATTTGTGCTTGCAACTTTTGCTCTAGCTTTTGGTTATATAATTGGTTTTTCAAATTATTCAATTATTAAAACCTTGCGTGAATTTCCAGAGGTTGCAATAACTAGCACTGTACCGTATGTAGAGTATTTATTGATGCCATTATTTTATACCATTATCGGACAAGATATGGGTCAAAGATGTTTTGCAGCCAAAAATCCACAAGTGGTGACCAAATCTACTATTATAGCAGGGGTTTTATTAACTCTTAGTACTATGTTACCCGTTTCTATGGGGATGTTTGCCCGGGCACTAGAGTTAGAATTAACCGGTGCTAGTGTTTTGGTTGAAGTTATGCAAATTGTAACAACCCCAACAATAGCTAGCTTATTTGCCGGCTCGATTTTAATAGCTATATTATCAACCGCTGATTCTTTAATTTGCGCTATAAGCTCTAATATCAGTTTTGATCTTTTGCAAACCACACGCCCTAAATTAACAAAGCTACTTACATTACTTATAGGCTTGGCTGCTATAGGATTATCGTTTAGAGCAGATATGGTCTTAGAAATTATGGTGTTAGCCTATGAATTTACCGTTTGTAGTTTGTTAGTTCCTATCCTTATGTCAATTATTATCCAAAGGCCAAGCAAAGCTGCAGCTTACTCGGCAGTTAGCTTTGGAGTTATAGGTTTTATATTATTAGGTTGGGTTTATGGGTGCTATAATTATCAATTATATGTATTATCTGGCTCTAGTTTATTATATTTATTAGTCAATAAGTTAAAACCAACTAGCTAGGAAAACGATATACATACCTATTAAAAGCAGCGGCACGAGCTTGGAGCTTATACGTAACCATAAAGCAATAGCCCCTAAAAACACCACAACACACATAAAAATCAAATCATATAGTTCGCGCCCAAGACCTAATTGATAGCCCCCTAAAAAGCCAATCAGTCCCATAACTAAGGTTGAGTTTACAATATTTGAGCCCACTATATTGCCAATGGCAATATTTGCTTGATCTCTTTTTAAGGCCAAGGCTGAAGAGTATATTTCAGGGATGCTAGTGCCTAGAGCCACCAAAATCATACCTATAAAAGCGTGGGTTATTCCAAAAAAATCTGCCAAATATTCAATAGTATAAATTATTACATATGATGCTAGGGGCAGAAAAAACAAAGCCAGAACTAATAGAGATAAATTGGGTTTTTTTACATTATTTGCAGGCCCATTGCCATTAAAATTTCCTTGAATAACTTTGCTGGTAATAAAGCCTATAAATAGTAAAAAAAGCACGCTTGCTGTAACCGGGTTTAAAGAATACAATACCATAATTGCAAGCAATGATATTTGGATTAAAAACATTTCTATTATGGATATTTTATCAAAATTATGTTTATTTATACCAAACATAATCCATGCAACACCTAAACCTACACAGACATTAGTTATATTAGAACCAATTAAGTTATTAAAAGCTATAATGCCAAGATTTTGGCGCATTGATGCTATAGTTATGATAGCTTCTGGTAAGCTTGTGCCAATAGCTAGCATTAAACTGCCAACCAGCCAGCTTGGTATATTAAAATAACTACCAACTTCATGCGAGCTATCTATAATTTTGCTAGTACTATAGTGTAAGACCACGAACCCAGCAGCAAAAGCAAGCAAATATAAATAAACCATACAATCTCGCAAAAAAACAACTTAAAGCAATTTTATCCTAGCATAATTTAATAAAAATTTGAAAAAATTAAGTATATTAGGTTAAAGTAAATTATTAATAGGTTCTATTATAATTAACTTGTTAAGCTCATAGGTCTAAATCGGGCATAGAGCACACCAGGATGGTGAACATTATACAAAATGGATTGTTGTGTCTAAAAAAAAAATTAAAAAGCGTTTAGTTACTGCTATAAGTTTGGTAAATATTAAAATTTTTGATTTTTTTTATTTAAAAAATTCAGCTTATGAAAAAGAGTTGATATGCACTAGTGCAAAGCTTTCTCAAGCTAAAGAAAGCTTAATTTTTTTAAATCCTGATACTATAGATAACTTAGTAGAAATTATTGCAACTTTTAAGGCGAGTAATTTAGATTTAATTGTAAACTTTATTTTAGCTAAATATTTTGAAATCCGTTATCAATCTACAACATATCAACATAAAATGCTTTTTATAATGTTGAGAATTTTTCAAGAAGAATCATTACCCAAAAGTTATGAAGTTAAAGCAGGCAGTATTTATAGTTTAGTGGGGAATTTTTTACAAGAGCACGCTGCAAGTATTTACGGTTCCACTTTTGATGATGCAGCAGGATTATTATTTCCCGTGCTAGAACATGGTGCAAGTAAAGCCGGCTTGGCATTAGAGGCTTTTATTATTCCTAAAAAGCATAAATCTATAATTGAAGATTTATTAATTGTTAATGGTTTTACGGCAATTTCATCTAAGATGATTAATTCTTGGTTAATCTCGAGTGCTGTTGCAGCTTTAAAGCAATTAAAAGCTAAGTATAAAAAATTACGTACTGATGTACTAATGCTTGATAAATTTTATGGTTTAAATCCTAAAAGGACACTCTCTTATCTAGATAACTATAAAATTTTATTAGAAAATCATGGCATAACTCAATATGATTTTGCCAAAGATTTTTTTTCAATAACTCAGGTTTTAGAATTAAATGAAAATGAAAATCTCGAAAAATTTTTAGCTATATATGCCGCACCAGCCCAAAAACTAACAGCATTGCATGAAGCATGTAGCAAATCTGGGGCGTTGCTTGAAAGTTTAACAGCTGCAATTAGCCAAGTTTTAGCAGAATACAATAATTTATTTACCGTAAATGAGTTGCTTTATAAAATAATAGTTTTATTAGAGCAGTTTGAAGAGCAAAGCCAAGACTTGTTAGCTAATATTGCGCAATCAGTTGAAAAAATAGAAGAATATAAATCTACAATTAAAATAATTATTGCAGATAAATCTTACACGTTAGTAGTTGGCAACAATATTAAGAATAGGCAAACCTTTATAAATCAACATTTTGCGGATTATATTGCATTGTGGAATTTATTTTATAATTCTAACAAGCCATTGCTTAAATCTGTTTTATCTATAGCTTTATCGCAGGCTATGCAAGAGACAACGCCTTTTGCTTGTTTTGCTAAGCATTTAGAAGATTTTCAGGGTATTGTTGATAAGTTGCAAAATCCTGATGTGAGTGGAGTCAAAAAAAGTATTTTAATAATAAGAACCCAATTTATTGAAACTTTAAAAAATAAAGTAGATATGCGTGCAAATAATAATCAAGTGCAGGATTTAGTTGAGGTTAAAGCAAAACCTAGAGATTTGGTTAAAGCTAAAGGTTTAATTAAAGCTAAAGATTTTATTAAAGTTAGATGTTTTTATAATAGCAAAAATATAAGTTTTTTTCTAAAATTTTCTATTAAAACCCAGGAAAATATAAAATTTAAACAATATTTATTAAGGTCCAAAGCAAAATTAGATTGGCTTTTTCAAAAATGTTTTGCGAGTACGGCATTAAATTTAATTCAACAAATAGATGAAAGTTTAATTTTAGAATTGTTAATTGTTAACAATTCTAAAAGATTTAAAGTTTCATTGAATTATCAACTATCTAGCAAATACAATTTTAAACCACAAATTATTTGTTTGATGGGTAATTTGCAATTTATCGACTTTCAGCATTTACGTCAAAAGTTAAGTTTTAGGTTTTATTCTAAATTAAAAAATCAAGCATTAAATTTAATGGAATATTTAAAAAAGGCTTTAAATATACAAATTCCTCCACTTAAATTGAGAGTTGAAATTAGCTGTTTAATTTTGTATGCATGCGCTTTTGTGAAATATTTGCAACTAATTTCATTATTTTTTCAAATTAAAAGTACAGATAACTTATTGGGAGAGAAAAATATGTGGCAAGAAAATTTACATAGCAATGGCAATGTTTGGGAAAATGCTATAGAGCAAAGAGAAAAGAAAGCAGAGAATAAGCTTTTTGGTCCTCTAATTTTGGAGCCTTTTGCTAATTATGAGAGACAAAAAATAAATTTATGCTATGCTCTGGGTTTTTCCAATAATTACTACCATAGAAGAATGAGACAATACGTTGATATTTCTAAAGCAGTTTGCAATTACAATGATTTGCAAAAACAACCACAAGCATCTTGGCAAGCCAAGCAAAATGCTATCGAGCAGGTTATACAACAAGTAGATGAAATAAGTGTAGCTATTCATTCCCAAATTTCCGTAGGGGCTAGCGATTTTGTAAAAAAAATATTGAACCCTTTAAGGTTGCAATTAGTTAAAATGCAAGTAATTTTTAATCTTAAAAATCAAGAAGATAGGCTAGATATGATTTTAGGTGAAAATAAAACAGCTGATGCTAGCCTAACTTCTACTTAAAATTAAGTATAAAAGTTTAAACTAAATCCACTCCTGGAAATTTAAAATTATAATAGGTTTTATAGTTAACTCCATAATAAATATCCTCCATGAATGTTGCTATACACTCAGTTTCGGACATTTCTAACGGGCCGCTACAAGAGCCGCCACAACAAGGAACTTATTCCTTGTTACAGCCCATTAGAAATGTCCGTTTCTTAGCTCATTAGAGATGTCCTTAGTAAGTATATTCACTTTATTGTGGGTTTTGTTGCTTTATCAGAAATAGTTTTATGTAATAAGAAATGAAA
>Ga0136604_1000303_pt1 | contig 25959 bp, 23 predicted proteins | sample AntRauFillE10628_FD_104928 | JGI IMG/M metagenome (GOLD analysis project Ga0136604, IMG submission 104928) | Saline lake microbial communities from Rauer Islands, Antarctica - Metagenome Filla E10 #628 | ecosystem: Environmental > Aquatic > Non-marine Saline and Alkaline > Saline | place...
CGATGAAGGAGAGATCTGGAAAGGACGTTGGGAGGATGGTGAAACGACAGAAGTGGTTGAACTTATCGATAAAGGAAGCTTCATTGGCGAGCTTCGAAACCGATTGAGTTGGTCGAAGCGATTACTCATCAAAACGACATGAACTTTGCTATGCCGTCTGCCGTTGCAGACTTTGACTCGGACGGGCTACTTGATATTTATATTGGTTATCCTGGAGCACAAGATTTTACTTTTTTCGAAGGAATGAGAACCGAAAAAGAGGGGCAAATGGCCCAAGGGCTTTATTTCAATAGTGGTGAACATAAGTTTACTGATAAAACGGCAAATCTAGAAAAGCGTGACCTATGGAAAAGTTGTTGTGGACTTTTTCCTCACTCAGCATTAGCGATCGATCATAACCTTAACGGTAATATGGACATTGTGGTCATTGATGATGCCGGAAAATTAAGTCCCTTTTATGTAAATAAAGGCGATGGAACTTTTCATCAAAGTGCACAAGCCGTTGGAGCAGAAATGTGGGATTACGGCATGAGTGTTGCAGCCGGAGATTTAGATAATAATGGAGATATGGATCTTCTATATACGAGTGTAAACTTCCATTCTTCAGAGCGTATGAATAATTCTTTTCGTATGAATTATCATCACGGTCAAGCCCATGAGACCTTTACAGATCGAGGGACTAAAGGTGTGAGGCTTTTTAAATCACATAAAAAACCTAATGGAGAAGTGAAGTATTTAGATTTTACGGAAATTGCTGGTCTTGATTTTTCTGGTGAAGGTATGGCCGGAGTTGAGTTTGTTGATTACAACAATGACGGGTACCTAGATATTTATCTTCTTAATGGGCTTTGGTCTGGTACTGATGACCGGAACTCACAAGATATATCGAGTCTATTCACACGCTCTGATAAAGTTATTGAAGATGCATTCTCAAACCTGAAGGCTTTGGGAGAGAACTATGTGGACCATCGAGGTGAGGCGCAGTCACAGTCGGTTATCATGGAGATACTTTCTTCTTTCAGAGGTAATGTCATGACTGCTCATTTGGATGAGTCTGGCCCAAGACCTTCATTTGCAGGACATCAAAGAAATCGACTTTATAGAAATAATGCCGACGGAAGCTTTACAGAAGTTGGCTTCCTGGAAGGTGTTGATAGTATAGCCGACGGTTATGTCGTTGCACTCGCCGACTTAGATAAAGATGGTAATATGGACCTCATCTTAAGAAATGGCGATCCGAGTTCTACTGATGTGGTGAATCGTCCTGTAGAAGTATTTTTAAATAGAAACAAAGCAGATCACCAAAGTGTTATTCTCTCTTTGGAGGGGACAAGTTCCAATAGAGATGCCATTGGGGCTTATGCAACGGCGAAAGTGAAAGGTGAGACCTTAACTCGTCAATTATTGGCCAACAATGGTAGCGCTCAATCACAAAAAATACTTCACTTTGGTCTTGGTGATCATGACAAGATTGATGAGCTAAGTATTTCTTGGCCAAGTGGTCAAAGGCAAAAGTTTTACGATATCCCTGCTGGCCACCACCGTATTAAAGAAGGCGGGGGCGATTCAATTGATATCGTCATGAAATAAATTTTAGTACACAAGTAATCGGGGTTCGCTCATGTCTAGTAAGGCATATCGGGCTCCTTCTCTTCCAAGGCCTGAATCCTTTACTCCACCATATGGCATTGAATCGACTCGAAAACCAGGTATTGAGTTGATAATAACCGCTCCTACTTCAATTTCATCATGCGCGATCTTCATATTTTTTATAGAATCCGTGTAAACACCGGCCTGAAGCCCATAGTCTGAGTTATTGATGGCCTCAATTCCCTTTTCAAAATTTTCAACCTCTTCAATTAAGGCGATAGGTCCGAAAACTTCCTCTTTTACAACTTTCATATCAGATGAAGTATTTGTGAGTAGCGTAGGAGTGATGACATTTTGGCCTTTGCTTAGCCGTTGCGCTTTAATCAAAGGCTCGGCCCCAGCATTTAAAGCTTCATCGATCCATTTTTCAACTCTTTGAGCATGTTCCGAATTAATAATTGGACCAACCAAGGTCTTTTCATCAGAAGGGTCGCCGCAGGGGAGCTCTTTAATTTCTTCTATAAGATATTTACATAGATCTGAGTAGATTTTTTTATGAGCATAGATACGCTGTGTGGATATACATATTTGTCCTGCATAAAGATAGCTTCCTTTGGCCAATTCTTTTGCACATTTTTTTAAGTCTACTCCGCGGTCAACTAAAACTGCAGCGTTGCCACCAAGTTCGAGAACAACCTTTTTCTTTCCTGCTAAGGACTTGAGCTTCCACCCAACAGCAGCGCTTCCAGTGAATGAAAGCATCTTGATCCTAGAGTCCTCAACCAGTTTTTGTGATTGTTCATTAGCACAACTCAAGACATTATAACTGCCTTCAGGCAAAGGAATTTGATCAATCAATTTGGCCAAAGCGATGGCCGTTAAAGGTGTTTGTGGTGGTGCCTTAACTATAACTGGGCACCCCAATGCTAGAGCGGGGGCGACTTTATGCAACAGAAGATTAAGGGGGAAATTAAATGGAGTAATGCAAAGAATGGGGCCGATCGGAAAGCGTTTAGTGAACGCCGTTTTTCCCACTCCTGCACCGTAGTCTACGGGGACAGTCTCGCCTGAGAATCTTGTTATTTCCTCAAAAGAGAGCTTGAGTGTTGTCAGACTTCTTTCGATTTCGGCCGTGGCGTAGGAGCGTGGCTTTCCTGCTTCAGCAATAATGAGCTGGATAAAATCTTCTTTTTTTTCTGAGATGAGATCATAGAGTTTTTCTAGAGCGCTTCTGCGTTCCTCAGTGCTTAACTTTTTGAGTTTAGAAAAAGCCCTATTGGCGGCCTTGAGCGCTTTTTCGGCTTGCTCATCTGAGGCCATTTGATCTTGTGAAAGGAGCTCTCCTGAGTATTTGTCCAAAACCTCAAGCTTCTCATTGCCTAAGCCGTTTTCAAACTGGTTATTTATATAGTTGAAAGTATTGATTTTATTGAAATTCATTATCGTCTCCTTAGCTTTTTGACATTTAAACGATACATTGAAACTCTTACAATGTTTATTGTGCTACGCTTCATTTTTAGGCAAAATGCGTGGTCTACCTTTAACAAGTGATATTAGCATGCTCACAAGATATTTTTTTTATATGGCGGTTGTAACTTCGCTAAACGCAAATGCGTTGATCACGCGTCAATACGACAGATCAAATGATTGTGAGCTCTATAGTGTTATAAACAAAGAGCGAAATGCTCAAGGACGTTATGTCTTAAAGCGGGATATAAAATCTTATGAAACCATAGTCGATGATTCGACACATTATGGTTTAGAAACTAATAATCTCGCAATTGATTTTGATCAGCGTAAAGCTTCATTTGAAATAATCTCTCAAGTTGCTTTTGGTTTTAACAGCAACCTTCTCGGTACTGATGGTGCGAGAGTCTCTATTCGTGAAAGTAATGAGCAGTTTAATCAGGCGATTAATCAAGTTAACCGTAAGCTTTTCTCCTTTACTCAGGTTTGTATAAGGCAAAATAACGAAGTGATCTACTTCAAAGAGTAAGAAATGTTTCGCATCCTCACCTTTTGGCCTTTACTACTTTTTTTAAGCCACGGCTGTACTCATGTACAGACTTGTCCGGATGAAGTGGCCGCAGCTTTTGATATTGGTTCTGGCTCGACAAAAGTCCAAGTGGTTGAAAGGAATTCTTGCAGTTTAAAGATATCTCAAACCCTGCTCAAGACTTCTATTGCTGTAGGCTATGCCCAAGACTTAAGTTCTGGAAAAAAAGCTTTTTCTCAAAAGATTGTGCTCCAGGGCGAGCAAGCTCTAAAAAATCTTATGAAAAAAAGCCTGGTTTATCATCCTGAAAAAGTTTTCGGCGTGGCCACTCAGGCTTTTAGGCAGGCGAAAAATGGAGCGAAAGTTCTTGAGAACTGGCATCATCGGTATGGCTGGCCTTTTAAAATTATTGATCAACGTAAAGAGGCCATGCTGGCCTATGAACTTGTTGTGCTAAAGCTTGATGTCCCCGACGAAAAAAAACTGATGGTTTGGGACATTGGAGGGGGAAGCCAACAAGTGGTGACAATGAATAAAAATAAAACTTTGAATATCTTTAAGTCTAAACTTGCGGCAGTGACTTTCAAAAACAAAGTTATTGAGCTATTACAAAGGCCTTCTGGAACACTGAGCCCTAATCCTATGAAGCTTCCCGAAATTGGGCAGTCACTGGAACTGGCACGAAATATAATTCGTTCAGAATTAAATCCTGATGTCCTAAATAATATTAAAAGCTCCGAAATCGTCATCGGCCTTGGTGGTGTTCATGGCGCCAGCATAAAAAATCAACTTGGCCTGCAAGATGGTGAAAGAATCACTCTTGAGGGTATCGAGCGAGCTATTATGGAGCGAATAGGCTTAAGCGATGATCAGATCGGCGGGGATTACGCTTCAACTGATTTAACCAACCTCATTCTTATTAAGGGGCTTATGCTTGAGTATGACTTGAAGAGTTATACCCCCATTTCTACCAGCTTAACTGAATCACTCTTGCGTCAAATCCCCTGACTTTTGAATTTGAAACATTTTGTTTATGCTATTAGAGAAACTCTTAGTTAAATAAGGATGTTGATATGGACTTGTCCCTCAGTGAATCTCAGCGCGAACTTGTTGATTTGGCCGAACAGTTTGCCAAAAACGAAATTGCACCGATTGCTTCTCAATGCGATCAATCACAAAGTATACCTCAAGACTTTTTAAAAAAAGCACAAGAACTAGGCCTTTCTAGCATCACGATTCCAGAAGAGTATGGTGGTGTTGGGCTACCTTATTTAGATTTTGTACTGGCCACAGAGAAAATGTCCTGGGGATGTGTAGCTTTGGCGGGTTCATTATGTTTAAACAGTATGATGGTCGATGCTATAAAACTGGCAGGAAATCCTGAGCAGAAAAAAACATACTTAAGCCGCTTGGCCTCTGGCGAGTTTGCGAGCTATTGCATGACTGAGCCGGCCGCTGGCTCTGATGCTGCTGGAATTAAAACAACGGCCAAAAAAAAGGGAGACCATTATATCCTGAACGGCTCGAAGACATGGATCTCACAAGCAGACTTGGCCAGTTTTTTTATCGTCTTTGCAAAGACGGATACCGAAGCCGGACATAAAGGGATTTCAGCTTTTCTTGTTGAACGCTCTGCCGCCGGACTAAGTGTCGGAAAAAAACTGCCAAAAATGGGGCAAAGGGCCGGGGCTGCCTGCGAAGTATTTTTTGAAAATATTGAACTGTCTAAGTCTGCGCTACTTGGTTTAGAAGGCAAGGGATTTAAACTTGCTATGCAGGTCTTTGATCATTCTCGCCCTATGGTCGCAGCTTTCGGAGTCGGCCTTGCTGCAAGGGCTCTAGATGAAGCTCTAGAGTACGCAAAAACACGTCATTCTATGGGGAAACCTATTGCTCACCACCAAGCAGTTGCCCATAAAATTGCTGAGATGGGAATTCGACTCGAGGCCTCAAAACTTTTAACTTACCAATCGGCTGCACTTTTAGACAAAGGTCAAAGGAATACATTACAAGCTTCTTATGCGAAGACTTATGCTTCAGAGACTGCCGTTTATAATGCGAATGAGGGACTGCAAATCTTTGGAGGAATGGGTTACAGCACTGAGTACCCAATGGAAAAACTCTACCGGGACGCCAAAGTTTTACAGATTTATGAAGGCACAACGGAAATTCAAAAAAGCATTATCGCGAAAGAGCTATTGAGAGGATCTTAATTATGAACTGGGATGAACTCAAGGTGACGGGTCTGTGTTTAAATTTGCCAGGGCCTATGTTGTTGCAACATTTTTCATTAAAAGGTGCCCAAGTGAATAAGGTTGAACCACTTATGGGCGACCCCCTTCAGGCGGTTTATCCAAAATGGTATGAAGAAATTCACAAAGACATCAATGTCCAAAAGTTAGACCTTAAGCAAACTCAAGAAATTCAAAAACTTAAAAGATTACTTCAAGACTCAGATATTTTTATCACAACGGCTCGACCTAAGGCCCTAAAAAAAATGGGTCTAGGCCCTGATGAGCTTCTTGAAATTAACCCCAAGCTATTTCACTTAGGCTTAATTGGTCATGCCCACCCTCACGAAGATGTGCCGGGACACGACCTGACCTACCAAGCACATAGCGGAATTCTTCCTGATGATGGTCTTCCTCGCAGTTTGTTTGTAGATATACTAGGAACTGAGATGGCCTGGAGTGAATTATTAATCGCCCTTTTAGAAAAGAAAACAGGGACAATTTGGCACGCCCTAGAGTCTGCAGCGGAAAAATTCAGAGGGCCCTTGGAATGGGGAGCAACAAAACCCAAGGGGATTCTTGGTGGCGGAAGTCCTTTCTATCAAGTTTACAATACTAAAAATGGACGAGTGGCGGTTGCTTGCCTAGAGCCACATTTTCAAAAAATACTTTGCGCTGAGTTCGGCGTGAAAATAACAGTTTCTTATAACGAGCTCCAAGAGAAATTCTCTAAAAGTACCGCTGAAGATTGGCACCAATGGGCCTTAAAACACGAAGTCCCTATGACTAAAGTTTTAAATTAATTAAGGAGAGTAATATGGAAGTTAATAAATCTAATTTTATCGTTACTGGTGGCGCCTCAGGATTAGGCAAGGCCGTTGTGAGTTTGCTTTTAGAAAAGGGTGCGTATGTGAGTGTTTTTGATCGAAATGCCGAAGCAGGTGATGATTTACAAAAACGCTACCCCAGTCAGTTACAGCTTTTAAACGTGGATGTTACCAATGAGGAGCAAGTTGGTGAAGCTGTCAAAAAGAGTAAGGATTCTTATGGTCCGATTGATGGGGCCATAAACTGCGCTGGAGTTGCTTATGCTGAAAAGACTGTAGGAAAAGAAGGAGAGGCCCATAACCTCAAGATATTCGAGAAGACAATGAGAGTTAATGTGGTTGGCACTTTTAATGTTTGCCGCCTGGTTGCTCAGGCGATCGCTGACTCGACAAATGATAAGGACAAAGAGCAGATGGGTGTATTGGTGAATACTGCATCTATTGCGGCTTACGATGGACAGCTCGGACAAGTGGCCTATGCTGCTTCTAAAGGGGCGATTGCTTCAATGACTCTTCCTATGGCCCGAGACTTAAGTGGACTAAAAATTCGAGTCGCATGTATAGCACCTGGGATATTTGATACTCCGATGCTCCAGGCCTTGCCAGACAAAGTTCGAAATGCCCTAGGTGCCATGGTCCCCCATCCGGCGAGGCTGGGAAGAGCAGACGAGTTTGCGGCTTTAGCTATTCATATTATTGAAAACGATATGATCAACGGTGAAGTTATTCGTTTGGATGGGGGGTTGAGGATGCCTCCAAAGTAGACTCAAGTGGACGCTCTATGGCCCGGCCAGACTCGAAGTAGCTTTTGTTTGTCACAAATCGAAGCTGTTCAGAATGTTTAAGTGAAGCATGAGAGAGTTTTTTTAGAAACTGGATGAGCTTGGGCCAGTTTTCAAGCGCGGTTTCTTGATGAGAGTTGATAACTACTAAATGCTCTTCTTTTTTCTGAGCACCCTCTAAAATACTTTCAATTTTTTCATCGTCACGATCTGCCTGCCAGTAGTCGATGGCGCCTAAGTTGTTGGGAACTTCCCAGAGGTGACCGTATTGAGTTTGAACCTGGTAGGGTCCCGAGTGGTCATTGATATCTGGCCAAATCATTTCAATATAGCGTTGTAGATTTTCTCCCTGCCAGCTAGTCCCATTTAAAAATTGAGCTGAGGTGGCCGAGCTTTCGTACCTAAAGTTTAGCTGTGTTAAGGCCTCAAAAACATTTTGTCCGGCCATCCAACCACCCGCTCTAAACGAGTGGATATCGCGGAAGCCATAATGTTCAAGGACTTCAAGTGAAAAGCGAATGAGTTGGTAGAGGTCGCGCTCAGGGTATGTGTGAAGCATGACTTCTTGCCCAGCAAGTGGGCCAAAAGTTGGGGCCCATCCCTTGGAGAAGCTCGGAGAACTTAGGAAGTTGAGTCCAGCTGCTTCAACTAAAACTTTTTGAGGATGAATGTGAAGCCCAAGTTCATCTTTCTCATCCATTAAAGAACGGACAAAAGAAGCCTTAGCATTGGCCTTTTGAGGGCTTCCGAGAAAGTAGGTTGGGTTGAGGTAATGCAGTACAGGAAGACGAAAATCGCGCTTAAAATCAGCTAAGCACTGAAGATTTTCTTCTTTAAGGTCTATCCCTTCCCAATCGACTGTGATGCATACATTTATCATAAGCTTCTTTAACAGTTTCTAAGGAGAGTGAAAAGAAAGAAGGTAGAAAAAATAGGGATGTACACCATTTGTACTAACCTTACTAAGGTGCTGAGTGTACAACGTTAGTAAGTGAGTCTACCGGGTAGCCTGTTTTCGAGACCTTCTCGATGATGGACTTGAGTTCGCCTTGTGCGATATTTTGTTCTCTTGTCATGATCCAGAGGTACTGGCGGTTAGGTACACCAATCGCAGTCCACTGCTGGTCTTTTCCAACAGCTATAATGAGAAAATCAAATTGAAGCGGCCAGAAAGGTGAAACTTTCCAATGCGCGTTAGTTTCCTCGTTATAGACATGAGCCGTTTGTGGCATGTCAATAAGCTCACCATCTGGGGCGCCTTTACGGTAGGTAAAATCAATTTCAATAATCTTTTTTTCAGCATTCCATGTGTAGCGTTCAATAGAGTTGTACACATCTGTTTCAAACGGGGTAAAGCGTCCCGTTTGAACATACCAAGTCCCCATAAATTCATGGAGGTCGATATAGTTTACTGTTTTTTTGTATTTCGGCGTCAACTGGCATGAAAAGAGGGTTAATAAACAAGCCAGAGTCAGGGAAAGTTTCATAGTCGCTCCTTTGAATTTAATATTACTTCAGCTGGTCCAGCTTGACCTTTTACATGTCTTTTACAGGATAAATCCTCACGTAGGGAAGGTATTTAAAGGCCCAAATACCCGTGGCCAAAACTAAAAGAAAAGAGCTGTAGCCTAAATGAGTAAAGTAACTATCGGGGAGAAAGTAAGCGGAAACCCGCGTTGCTGAGGCCAAAATGATAAGCGCTGTTGTTGCAGTAACCCATCGCGAGTTTTCAAAGCTAACACCTGGACCGTGAGCACATACAACTCTTGTGGCCACCAGCAAACAGAGCAACACGACGCCGTTAATAAAGAAAGCATGAGTAGCGTGAATATGTGCTTGATAAAATAGGACTTGGATTAAAAAGCTTAAAGTGATGAGTAGGGCACAGACCCAAACACTCCAGGTTAGGTGAGTTCTTTTAAAGGGGAGTTTAAGAATACGCCAGTGAACTAAAGCAACAACACAGACAACTCCGGCCTTGACCCAATGGGACTGAGGAAGAGGCAATAAATAGCTTGCGATAAAAGCTAGGACTAGGAGAACGAAGCCGAATGGAATTGTTCTTATAAGCGGACCGGTAGTCTCATAACGCTTTTTTTGAGCTTGAACAATTTTGGCGTGGCCTAAAATTCCTGGAATAAGTCGGGCGCCGACTCCTAAGATAATTGAGGCGATGGCAGCTTCATGGATGAGGACTCTACTAATCTCGCTTGGTGAAAGAAAGTGAATAAAGCTTGCGATCAGCCAAGTGAATAAACCTATAAGGACAAAGATAAAACTATAGGGAGGGTTCGCTTTTCTTTTTGAGATTCGCGGAATGATGAAGCCGAGCAAAAGCAATGCCTGAAATGCTGCAAATAGTGGAGTGAGGGTGTAGAGCTCAAGCAAACAAAGCAAAGGGATGCAGAGGGTGACAAGTAAGTAACTTATGACTTCAAATGCATTGGCCTTTTTAGTTTGAGAAAATTGTGGGATGGCCGTCATTAAAAAGCTGCCTATAAAGGAGGCGACAAAACCATGAATAACTAAAGCCCGGTGTAATTCAACGGGATAGGACGTTGAGCCCCAAAGTTGGGAGAGCCACACACTTGCGCCCCAGGCGAGGAAGATAAGCCCTAAAGGAAAAAATAAACGGTAAGGTTCTTTGATCATAAGAGTATTTTAGCTAGCTTTTGCGATGTGGCCATTTCTGAGTCAAAATAGTGAGATGAAAAATCATTTCTTACTTTCTGCAGCAATTGCCATCCCTCTTCAGCCAAGTGCTTGGCAAAGCGTTTCTTATGATGACATCCCTTCAAATAAGCTATCGGGCAATGAATCTTATCTCGAAATTATAGTCGAGCAATCAGCTTCTCCACTCGTTTATAAACTAGACTCTCAACAGAAGGTTCACGCCATTACCTTCACTGCGGAGCTCGAAGGAAAACTCAGTTATGGTGATTTAAGACCTGGAGAAGAAGGGGCGGATGACTTTCCATTGCGAGTGGGACTTGTTGTGGCCGGAGATCAAAAACTTAACCGATTCCAAAAATGGTTAGCTTCAGATTGGGTTTTAAAACTCCACGATTTAGCGGCTGAAGGTGAAGGGATTGATCACGTATTATTTTTAAACTTAACTTCACAAAAAGAGCCGCTTTACGAAAAAAGGGTGCATCCTTTAAGTGATCTCTTTCATGAACGTATCATTGGAAAGTTTGACTCAGGCATGACTCGAATTCATCATGAGCTCGAAAAGCCACAACAAGTTCTAGGTCTATGGATTAGTAGTGATGGAGATGATACCGGCTCTAGTTATAAAGTTAAAATCACAGATCTAAACTTGATGACTCAAGAAGAATAAGACCATCGCTATAGGAAAGAAAGCTTTCAGACTTGAGGACTTTCTTACGGAGAAACTAGCGTGAAATAGAGAATTACGCAGCGCCGATGTAATTTTTACACTATTTAGCGAGCGGCTGGCGCGGCGTGGTAAGAAAAGGGGATTCATTTTAATCAGGAGTCTTTAAATATGCGATTGAGCATTAAAGAGATTGTTGGAGTCTTATTTCTACTTCTCAGCTTCGCCTCTCTGGCGGGACAGCGATGTCAAACCGAAGATAAAACGCGAGTTTGCACGAACTCTGAAAATCAGATTGTTAGCGTTGATAAACTTGGAGAGGAAGGACGCGTAATCAAGCGCATGCTTTTTATGCCTCAAACAAAACAGCTGATGCGCACCATTTACCCACGCTATGCCGAGAGATCCCTTCATTCACCGGACTGGCCCGAAGCTTTTCGGGTTGAGGATGCTCAAGGTCGAGTTATTCGCTCTTTTGATAATCTTAATTTTGAAAACTGTCAGGGAGCTAGGCCTAGAAAACACAAGCTTCTTGTGGCCGAAGTCTTTGGGATCGATCTGACTCATGCCGCCCTAAAAAATAAGATAGCCGCAGCTTCGATTGATGACTTCGTGCAGACAGGTACTTGTCACGGCTTTTTTATCAGCGCTCAAGATGAGCTTTTGGCCCACGCAGTGGGAAAAGATTTTCATGATGGTGACTTTTTGGATATAGACCACGGAACGATGGTAAGCACTGTGGCCTTAGAGGGCATTGAGGATGCCACATTGTATCCCGCTTCAGGAAATCTGCAGAGTTCAACCTTCTATGAGCACATGTCGGATGTGATTCAAAGAAATGAAGTCGGACTTGTGAACATGTCATTCTCTTTTACTAAGATACGCTCTCCAAATCTCAACTGGAGAAGTAACTTTGGCGAAGCAAAGCTAGCCTTAACACAACTGATTATCGAAAATCCTCAAGCACTTTTTGTGGCCGCATCTGGAAATGGACAATTTGGTGGATTTAATTACGATGCAGTTAACCTCACGCGCTCAATACATTTTCCTTCAGGCATTGGTGCAGAAAATCTTTTCTCCGTTGGAGCGATTAATTCATCCGAGATCGAAATCAGCAAGCTCTCTGAGTATCGAATGGCCAAATTTTCTAATTATAGTATTCGCCATGTAGATATCTTGGCCCCTGGCGTCGGTGTCGAAACAGGGCGAGTTGGCGGTGGCCATGCTCCTGCAAGTGGGACATCCTTTGCGAGTCCTTATATTATCAACCAAGTCATGAAGCTCTCTAGTTTAGCACCTCATTTGAATTATATTAAGATTAAGGAGCTGATGATGAAAACCGTTTATATTCCCAATATTCAAAAAGCTGTTCGCTATGGAATGAATTGGCGGGAGAGTTATACAAAAGAAGATCTTGAAAAAGGCGAGTGGTTCCCCGTGCGCTCTGGCGGGATTTATCATCCTGAACGCGCAGAGAAAGTTGCAAAGACACTTGCCGAAGATCCTTCTATGAGCATTGATCAAGTCGTCGAGGCTGAATTGAGCGCCGAAGAATTTTTGTGGCGCTCACGAATGTGGGATAGGCGAGGTATTTAAAATTAAATAGCTTGAATCTGAGTTTGAGATCCCCTGCGACTTTGTAAAAGGTGGTTGTGAGGAATTTCTTTCCAGTTTTGATTATCACCGAGTGGTTCAGATGCAATTAGAACAGCGGCTTCACTCATCTCCTCACAACCATCCTCACTAAGCACGCCATCAAGGTGTCGGTTTTCTAAGTAGTATAAAGAATGATGCTTATGGCCTTTTGAAGCATAGCGAGTAGCGGTTACGCTTTTACCATTTGTGACAACAAGATTCATTGTTGATCCCTCAACAATTTTAAACTGGGCCTTGAGCTCTTCAATCGTTGTAATTGCAGCGATCAAAGAGTGCTTAATACTTTCATCGGAATGATCTTGAGCTTTGAGCATGTTCTCTGCAAATAAAGCAAAAACATGCTCAGAATCAGTGTAACCATTAATTTGATCATAGATTTCGTCTGAGAGCATTCTTCTAAGTGGTCTTTGAATTTTTTGAAAACCGGCAACTGTACCATTGTGCATGAAAGTATAGTTTTTCCACCTAAAAGGGTGACAATTACTCCGAGAGACTTGGCCACCAACTGTCGCAGCTCTCACGTGAGCAAAAATACAAGAACTCTGGGTGACTCGTGCGACATCCAGGAGATTATGGTTGTTCCAAGCTGGCGTGATATCTTTAAAAACTGCAGGCCCTTTACTTTCATGTGAAGCATACCAGGCCAGGCCAAAACCATCCCCATTGAGCGGCTCTTCAATTTCCCTGGCCTGAAAGCTTTGATGTATTAAGGAATATTGAGGCTCCGTTACTAGTGATGAGATGAAGATTTCGGGTCCTAGATAAGCAGCGAGTCGGCACATAGTATAACCTCTTTATTTTCTATATTCTCATTTTTTTATCATTTTAAGTATGACTTAGAAAGTATGGTTCAAGAGAAGTACCAAGTCTTGATTTTGCGAGTACAAAAGTGATGTTTTTTCGTTTATGCTGTCATGGTTGATAAATAAAAAATCTAACTTGGAGTTATTTATATGAGTCAATCAAAATGTCCTTTTAAAGGAGAGACTCAGTCTCAAGCTGCCGGTGGCGGTATGAACAATATGAATTGGTGGCCGAACAGATTAAGGCTTAATATTTTACGTCAGCATTCAGAAAAAGTTGATCCAATGGATAAAGAATTCAATTACGCCGAAGAATTCAAAAAGATCGATTTAGAAGAGCTTAAACAAGATGTTTTCAAGTTAATGAAAACGTCACAAGATTGGTGGCCGGCTGACTTTGGCCATTACGGTCCATTTTTTATCCGCCTGACCTGGCATAGCGCGGGCACGTATCGCGCTGGTGACGGTCGCGGCGGTGGCTCAACAGGAAACCAACGTTTTGCTCCTCTCAATAGTTGGCCAGATAACGGGAATCTAGATAAGGCCAGACTTTTGCTTTGGCCTATCAAGAAAAAATACGGCAGAAAACTTTCATGGGCCGATCTTATAGCCTTCGCTGGCAATTGTGCCTTGGATTCTATGGGATTCAAAACGATAGGCTTTGCTGGTGGGCGAGAAGATATTTGGCAACCCGAAGAAGATATTTACTGGGGAGAAGAAGCAGAATGGCTAGGGAGTGAAAGACAAACTCAACCCGGTAAGTTTGAGAACCCCTTAGGTGCAACACATATGGGGTTAATTTATGTCAATCCTGAAGGACCAAAGGGCAAGCCCGATCCTGCTGGAGCCGCACATGATATTCGTGAAACTTTTGGTCGTATGGCCATGAATGATGAAGAGACGGTCGCACTTATCGCTGGCGGACATACTTTCGGGAAGTGCCATGGTGCCGCACCTGACAGCAACTTAGGACCTGAACCTGAAGCTTCGAAGTTAGAAGAACAAAGCTTGGGCTGGAAAAGTGATTATAAAAGTGGGAAAGGTGGCGATACAATTACAAGTGGCCTTGAAGGGGCCTGGACTAAAACTCCAACTCAATGGGATAATAACTTTTTTGAAAATCTTTTTGGATATGAATGGGAAGTTGTGAAGAGTCCTGCGGGATCTTTTCAATGGAGACCTAAAGATGGAGCAGGTGATGGAACTGTGCCAGATGCACATGACTCCTCAAAATTTAATGCTCCTATGATGGCCACAACTGACATCGCCTTAAAAACAGATCCGGCATATGAGAAAATTTCAAGACGCTTCTTTGAAAATCCAAATGAACTAGAAGATGCCTTTGCCAAGGCATGGTTCAAACTCATTCACCGTGATATGGGACCTCGTAGCCGCTATGTGGGGGCCCTTGCTCCTAAAGAGGAATTTGTTTGGCAAGACCCAATTCCCTCATGTGACCATGACTTAGTTGATGGGAGTGATATAGCGAACTTAAAACAAAAGGTTCTCGATTCTGGTTTGGGCATTGCCGACCTCGTCTCATGCGCTTGGGCCTCTGCTTCAACTTTTCGTGGGTCTGATATGAGAGGGGGAGCTAACGGAGCTCACATTCGGCTTGAGCCGCAAAAAGATTGGGAAGTAAACGAGCCTCAAAGATTAAAGAAAGTTTTAGATGTATTAGAACCTATTCAAAAAGATTTTAATTCAAATCAATCGGGGAATAAGAAAATTTCTCTTGCTGATTTGATTGTACTTGGTGGTGGTGCGGCCATTGAAAAGGCTGCGCTGGATGCCGGCGAAATGATAAATGTTCCTTTCACTCCAGGCAGGATGGATGCAAGTCAGGAAAAAACAGAGATAGAATCTTTTTCTTATCTTGAGCCAGAAGCAGATGGCTTTCGAAATTATTATAACTCGAAATACCATTTAGCACCTGAGCATCTTTTAATTGACCGCGCTCAATTACTGACATTAACTGCCCCTGAAATGACTGTGCTCGTGGGTGGTCTGCGCGCGCTCAATGCAAATTATCAAAGCTCTTCACATGGGGTCCTGACTTCTGAACCTGAGAAATTAAGCAATGACTTCTTTGTGAACCTGCTTGATATGGGAACACAATGGAAGGCCACTTCCGATTCTGAAGAAGAGTTTGAGGGAGTTGACCGCAAAACGGGCAAGCCTAAATGGAAGGCCTCAAGAGTTGACCTGATTTTTGGTTCAAATTCTGAGCTCAGGGCCTTGGCCGAAGTTTATGCTTGTGAAGACTCTAAAAAGAAGTTTGTGAGAGATTTTATCGATGCCTGGGTTAAAGTTATGAACCTCGATCGTTTTGAATTGAAATAATAATACATACCTATGACCTTGTTATTACGAGAACATTTCAAGGTCATAGGGTTATTTATACCCAATGAAAATAGTGATTGCGTTTAACTATTTCTAAGAGTATTGTGTAGACTTCGTGTTTCGTATTTTTTGCTAGTCTCTGACACTTTCTAACCTAGAATCCCAAACATATATTTTTTTTCGTTAGCCTCAAAATGAGGTTAATTCTGTACTGGAGTATTTATGAGTAACAAAATTTATGTCGGCAACTTAAGCTATAGCGTACGCAGTGAAGCCCTCGAAGAGAGCTTTGGTCAATACGGCGCTGTTCAGTCGGCGAAAGTCATTATGGACCGTGATACTGATCGTAGTAAAGGTTTTGGCTTTGTTGAAATGGCGACCTCTGCTGAGGCATCAGAAGCTATTTCTAGCTTAAATGGGACTGAGCTTGATGGACGTCAGATGAACGTTTCTGAAGCTAAGCCTATGACCCCACGAAATGACTCACGTTACTAGTTAGACCAAAGGGCCGCGTTCAGCGGCCCTTTTACATCTTCATATAAATTTAAAAATTAATACAGCCTGAACTTTTTAAAGTAGCTCAGATTTAAAGTTCCGAGATGATGTCTCTCTCTTTGCTGTTTAAACTCTCTTCCAAATATATCGTAGGTATAAGAAAGACGGTAATTTCCAAGATCAGCTGCGACACCTAAGGTGTAGCGGTTCACAAAAGGCTCTCTTTCAACAGAATGTGAGTCACTAAAAGTGTTTCCATCTAAAAGGGCATTTCTGAAAATATATGATGAGTGCACACCCATGTGAGCATATAAGCTGAATTCTTTTTGTTTCTCATATTCATGCCCAATCATAATACTGTTGGGGACATTGTATCCAAAACGAACGTTAAGACCAGCATCTAGCGACGTTCTTACATTCCCTATTGCTCCCCCAGCGAAAACACTTAAGTCTGCCGAAAAACTTTCTTTTTCAACACGGAAGTTTTTCGCACGAATGTGTTTGAGCATAACTCCAAGTTCTGAGCCAAGTTGGTGCTCCCAACCTGAGGGGATAGTCGATCCTGTAGCCTTATGAAAACCTATCTGTGTCTTTTCTGCTTGAGATCCCTCTCCAAGGGCACCGATATCAAGAACCGTTAAGCCTAAAGTGTTGTGATCTCTTTTGCCAATTGCAAATGTTACGTAGGTCCAGCCTGCATAAGGGCGATCATTTTCTATAAGCTCTGTCTCTTCAATATCTTCTGGCGTGTAGATTTCTTGAGTTAAAGTCACAACGTAATAGTCATCTTTAAGATCTTCTGAGGAGTACCATTCTAAGAAGCGAGGGAGCTTGTTTGAGATTTGACCAACTCTAATGCCACTGGTGAAGTAGCGGTCAGTCATGTCAGTTGTTAAGAAGTCATTCATTACTTCAAAGAGGAACCTTGTTTTGACCTCCGGCTGACCTTCTTCGCTGTGAATATTCAAGGGGAGCTCATAAAGAGACTCGGCAAAAGAGACCTGAAATGGGATAAAAAAAATGTAAAAACATGTACTTAAGTACTTTAAAAGCTTCATATAAACCTTTATACCTTTTTAGAATGCGTGGCGCAATAGAGCGTTGTAGAGGCGAGTAAAATTCACAGGCTATTTAAGTATATTTTAGCCCGAAGGAAGGACTAAGGTACCTTGGCCATCTTCTTATCTGGTCAGTATGAGATTCTCAATAAATAATAGTTCTTTCCGATAAGTTTTTAAAAAAGAGGTATTTTTATGGAAGTTTTAGTAGGACTGTTGGTTCTTATGATTATGGTTTCAATCTTTATCTATAACTCTATTAAGGGAAAGTTTAACGAAATTGAAAAAGCAGTAGGGGGCATGAATACTTATCTTAAGCAGCGTTACGACCTGATTCCTAATATCGTTGAGTCTGTTAAACAGTACATGCAGCATGAAAGGCAAACTCTTGAGGAAATAACAAAACTTAGAACTGAGGCCTTAAATCAAGGTAAAGGTGAAGATGTTGCCGCAGTCAATAACAAGATAACCAAGGCCCTTGAGGGTATTTTGGTTTCTGTTGAAAACTATCCAGATCTAAAATCCAATACGAATTTCATCCAATTACAAAAAAATCTTAAAAATGTTGAAGATAATATCGCTGCCTCTAGAAGGTTTTATAATGCAGCGGTTACAGACTTCAATAATTCTCTCGACATGTTTCCGAGCAATCTTTTCGCAAGCTCTATGGGGATGCAAAGAAGAGAGGTTTTTGAAATCAATGAATTTGAAAAGGGAAATGTGGACCTTGAAGGTCTCTTTTAGTGTCGATTCATTATTCAAAAAGAAAAATAAAAAAACTTTTTAAACAGAAGCTTTTAAAGCGCTTAGAGTTCATGGAAAGTGAGCGTAAAAAACTAAAGTTTTACTCCATAATGAGTACTCTTTGTGTGGTTTTTCTTATTTCTATCTTTATTACAATGCAACGAAACCCACAAGATTTTCTCTCTATTATTCAGAGTTACAGTTATATACCACCACGATTCATGGTCCCTACTATTGTTGGCCAAGTCATATTTTTAATTCATTTTTTTTATAAAAGGAGTGTGTTTAGAAAGAGATTTAAAAAAAGAGTTATAGCTCCAGTTATCGAAACATTTATACCTGATGCTAAATACTTTGCAGACAAGGGATTATCAGAAGGTGATTATCAGAGAAGTGAGTTCATCAAATCAGCACATAATCGCTTTCACAGTGAAGACTTAGTGACGTTCAAGTATCACGGCCTGAATGTTAAATTTAGTGAGGTTCTCACTCAGTATGTAACACGTGGTAAAAACAAAACTAAGCGAACAGTCTTTCGTGGTTTTTTGCTTAAGAGTCAATTGCCTTTAGAGCTCCAGCATAAAACGATAATTGTCCCGGATATAGGTGAATCATATTTTGGACGTTTTTTAGGAGGTTTCTTTCAAAAAAGAAACATCTTTAGAAAAGAAAAAATTGTCTCTCTAGAAAGTTCCGGCTTCGAAAAGGAATTTGCAGTTTATAGCAGTGATCAAATAGAGGCCCGTAAGATACTAACACCTCGTCTTATGGAGAAAATTTTAAAATATAACCAAAAAACAAAGAAGAAACTCTATTTAAGCTTCAATCCTAAATTTTTATATCTTGCTGTAGCAACGGGGCATAACTACTTTGAACCTAAAATATGGAAACAAATGAATTTTTCTGATGTTATAAAAATGATGACAATGTTGACTATTATAACAGAGATTCTTGATGTTCTTGAACTAGAAGAAGCCATTTCAAAAGGCGAATAGTTGACTTCGGGGGAATCGCCAGGACGACATAACTCCATCCATGTAGAAAAATTTGGGGAAGTCCAGACCCTCTCTGGCGTCGTCTTATAGAGGAGCCAGAAGGTATTTATCTGAAATTATTAAGGTTGACTTAAATACAGGGAGTGGGTTTTAAATGAAATTCGTGTCATGACTTCAGTACTTCGTCTTATGATTGAGAGACAACAGCAACCGCCATAACAAAAAGCGATCGGATGAAATCCAGCCCGTACAACTGTCGATCAGGAAACTATGCCATGCTTGAAATGCGACCTATTCCCTAGAGAGTACTTCTGCAAAAGCTTGCAAAAGTATTCTCCTGTACATTTTTTCTTTTATACAATTCGGCGTATCAAGTTTCATTCGCTTAAGAAGGTTCGTGTAAGCATCCTGCTCTTTCGATGTAAAGAGGCTTTTGATGATAAACATAAATAGCTGAAATCTGTATCGCTTAAGCCGTTTCAGGTACTTAAGGGCTTTACCTATTTTAATCTCTTCTTCTGTAAAGTCACACCCTAGAGGAAATGCGGGAAAAAAGCCTGCTTCCTTAAAATCAGCAATTACAGTGCTATAAGCTTCAGGATTATTGTGAGCAAACCTTCTTGGCAGCTCATAGTCTTTACGGACCTTACCGTAGTCTTTGGCCTGACGTAATAGGCCTTCCTGGAAACGAGAGTCAGCAATATGAATAAGCGAGATCGCTACTTCTTCATCAGTTTTTCCTCTAAGCTCAGCAATACCGTATTCGGTAATCACGATATCGCGTAGATGGCGTGGAATAGTGCAGTTTGCATAGTTGTAGACAATGTTAGAGATCGCCTTGCCTTTTTTATTAGTACGCCAACTTCTCAGTTGGATTATAGAACGAGCATCTGGAAGCTCGTGCGCCATGGCCACAAAGTTATACTGACCACCAACACCACTTACCTGTAAGTTATTCTCGAGAGCATCAGAGCTAGCGGCGCCATTGAGAGAAATTTTCATACATGTATTAAGAAATCGTGCGTTTTTTCGTTGAAGACGATCTATTTCCTCATGCCCATACAGGTGATTTATATTGCGAATTCTTTTCATTCGAATGAGCTTTCTTTCATCGACAGGGAGTTCTCTTAAAAAATTGTAAAATGCCTGTGGCCCAACAAAGAAACCGGCATGTGCTACCGCACCGTTCCTTAAGCTTCTTCCTAGAGCCTTCTCAATGATTTTCTGCCTCGTCTTTTCATCAAGAAGATTGGTGCTTATGCTCTCTCCTGACTCTAGAATGATCTGGCCATCTTTGTATTGAATAGATCTTTTAAAAATACCAAAATCTTTTAAAAAAGCGACGTCTTCATTATTTAGATCGTAATGAATGGCCTTGGCCTCTAGTAATTGGTCAATAATTTTTTCGTCGAAATGTTCACTTATCTTTCCTTCATTAAGAAGACGTTGAAGGATAACAGAATCATAAACCTTTTTTTTAAGTATTTTTTCTTTATAAAGATGAGAGAAACTATCTACAAACATTTCTGTCGGAGCAAACAGACCTTTTTCGAAAGTATCAAGAGACCCACACTGACTCAGCGCTGGAAAGCTTTTATCATCTATTTTAAGTTTCTGAAGAATATTCTTATATTGGAGGTTATGCCTCTCTCTTTGAATAAGTGAATAAGTGAGTGCATCAGCTAAAGAGCCTATTCCTATTTGTATTTCGCCATCATCTTTAATAAGTGCTGAGGCATGAAGTCCAATCATATAGTCAGTGGCCGAAATAGACATTTTTGGTGGCCCAAAAACGGTGAAGTCGAGTTCTCTGTTATCTATAACAAGGTCAAAAAAATCTGGTGAAACAATCGATTCTCCATACATAAATGGCAGGTTTTGATTGGTTTGGCCGATAACCATGACATTCTCAGATCTTTTGCGCATCTCTTCAACCAGGTCAATTGTGATTTCAGGATTACAGCTAAGGCTCATGACTTCAAAACCATCTATTTCACCTTTGCAAATCTGTTGGCAAACAACATTTACCCCTCTATCTAAAATGTCTCTAGCAACGTGGGTATAATTACTAGAAAGATAGTTCCGCTGCGTATGTGAGTCATTTAAATGTTTTCCTGGTTGGAGATAGAATTCAATGACTGAGACATTAGGTGAGAGCTGTCCTTTTACTCGATCTTTTTCATAGTCAAGTTCTACGTAGTTACCAAAGACTCGTTCAGCTAATGGGCCCATAAAGCGTTTTTCAAGATCACTTTTGCCCTCAGGCTTTTGGAGTGTTAGTGCGGTTAATATTGTTAAGTTAAGCTTAGGATTTTCTTTTGCACGCTTATAGAGGGAGTTTAGGAAGTGATTAGGCTTACCAACACCTAGTGGCGTTGCAACAACAAGCTTAAGACCGACACTGTTTATAAGAGCATCTACGGCTTCTTCTGTCTGGGGGGATTTTTGTGGGGGCATGAGTTCTCCTCATCCTTTAGGTGATTCATTTATGCTGAAAGAGGCAAGGTCTTTCATACCAAAAAAAGACTTGGTCGGATGGTTTGCTGACGCTCCTATTCTTAGGGGCCTACACTTCATCAGTTCCGTATTTATTACTTAGTTCTGAAAGAAGATGGATACAACTTTCACCGCTCATGTTGTAAGGGTTAAATATGCCGGAGATAGAGTATTTACGAATCAACTCTTTTTGTTCTTCTGTCAGCATTAAAAACTTCATATTCCATTTCGAAAAGTTACGAACATGACACTCTTCGTAGCTCAGGATTAAAGCTCGGACATGTCGATCATCTTTAGAAATTTTTTCATATAATCTATTAACGCTCTCTCGGCCACCTTCTAAGCATTGCAAGAAGTAGTCGTTACCAAATACAAGCATTCCTGAAATTTCATTCTCTGAATTGTTAGGAACAGAGACTTCATGAATTTTTTTTAGCTGTGATGCACTTACCGTATCACTTAAAAATGTACTTGCATAAACTAACCGAACTAGTCGCATACTTAACTCCTTAATAAAATGAGACCACTTCTTATCGTACGATCTCTACTTCCACCTGAATGGAAAAGGAGCATATTCTATTTGTGTTATGATAAATAATGAAAGGGGGCCTTAAGTCGCTATTGGGCAAAAAAAAAGCCAGAGTGGGTTAACTCTAGCTTCTTACAAAGAACTCCGAAGAGCTATTCGATAAGTATTTATACAAATTTCTCGGATGACAGTCAAGTTGATAACGCAGGCTTTGTAAGAAGGGCCTAGAGTGTTATGCCTTCAAGTGATTCCAGTGGCTTAACGTGCCGATTGAATTAAGCTCGGGTGGTTTAAACATATTTAGTTTTTTGCTATGTGCTTAGATTGAATTTTCGCGTTCATATTTTTATTCTTTGTGACCGAGAAGTTTACAATGTTTAAGAATTTTTTTGATATATCAAACGACTTATTGGGCCTTATCGATGCTAGTGGTTTTTATTCACAGTTGAACCCTTCTTTTAAACAAACACTTGGATACCAAATAGACGAGCTCGTTTCTTGTTCTTTTATGGATCTCGTTCACCCAGACGATGTTGAAAAAACAAAAAAATCGCTAGATCAAGCTTACGAAGGAAAGCACGTAAAGTTTGAGAATAAGTATAAGCATAAAAATGGAGATTATCTTCTGTTATCGTGGCAAGCCTCAGTAGACACGGAGACAAAGAAACTCTACGTCGTTGCGGGGGACCAGACTCCGCTACTACATGCAGAAGAAAAACTAAAGCAAGTTAATGATGCCTTAAATGACCATGCGATAACCGCAGTAACGGACTCAAAAGGAATCATTACTGAAGTAAACGATAATTTCTGTAAAATAAGTGGCTACTCAAAAAGAGAATTGATCGGGAAGAGCCACAGAATAGTGAATTCAGGTAAACACTCTAAAGGCTTCTGGCGTAATATGTGGCAAACAATCTCATCCGGGAAAAGCTGGTCGGGTGTGATCACAAACAAAAAGAAAAATGGTGATCAATATATAGTTTACAGCATTTTTTATCCTATATTTGATGGGGAAGGAAATATTGAAAACTATCTGGCGGTCCGCTTTGATATGACTAATGAAATAAATCTAGAGAAAAGTTTGTCTAAAACTCTTCAGATCCTACAAGAAACGAGCGCTATGGCCAAAGTCGGTGGCTGGGAGTTACTGGTACGTAGTAAAGAGCTAAACTGGACAGACCAAACGTACAGTTTATTTGAAATGAATAAAACTAATGATATAAAGCCACGTTTAGAAGAAGCGTTAGAGCTTTATACACCCGAATATCAGAATATTATTGAAAACGCAGTTCAACAATGTATCGAGCGTGGAAAAAACTATAGTTTAGAAGCCTTGGCGGTAACAGCAAAAGGTAACAAAGTCTGGGTTCACACAAGTGGACATGCTCATTATGAACAAAATGAAATTACAAGAATCACTGGCACTATTCAGGATATAAACGAAAAGAAATTGGCAGAAGTTAAACTTTACGAAGAGCAAAAAAGAAGTATACAAAATGCAAAACTTGCAACAATGGGAGAACTCTCTGCTGGCCTGGCGCATGAAATAAATAATCCACTAACGATTATCCTTGGGAACTTAAAATATTTTAAAAAGCATATAAGTCAGTCAGATACACTTGAAGCAAAGTTCAACACTATCGAAAAATCTTGTGATAGAATTCAATCCATTACAAAAAACCTCGTTAATCACGCAAGAAAAAGTCGTGGCGACGACGTAAAATCAATTTCTGTGGTATCAATTGCTCAAGAGGCAATAACTCTTACAGAGCTTAAGGCAAAACAAACGATGACAGACATTCAACTCAATTCGGCCACTCAGGGCGAGGTTATGTGCAATGAAGTTGAAATTGAACAGGTTTTAATTAATCTGATCAATAATTCAATTGATGCAATCAAAGAGTTAGATGAGCGTTGGGTTAAGCTTGATTTAAGCGAGAAAGATAATATTATCGTTATCAAGGTTATCGATTCAGGTCGAGCGTTCAGTAAGGAAGCAGCAGCGCAACTTTTTGAGCCATTCTATACAACAAAAGAAAGAGGCCAAGGGACCGGACTGGGTCTTTCAATTACTAAAAAAATACTGGAGAATCACAACTCTTCAATACATATAGACCATGAATCTAAAAACACTTGCTTTGTTATCAGAATGCCAAAACACACCTAGCTTCTTTTCTGAATCAGTTTACATACCAAAATATTGACAAGAAATGACAGACACTGCCAGCGAGAACGAACAGGTGGGAAATTCCGTGATTCAGTGGGATTTTTTTTATTAAGTATATAAGCGCCCCCGATGTATAAAAGAGACCGCCCATGATTAACCAGTAAAGTCCTTCAGCTGACAACGATTGCGTGAGCGGTTTTATAAAAAAGATAATTAACCAGCCCATAAAAAGGAAGAAGTTAGCAACCTTATTTCTAACTTCACTATCTGGAAAAAAAAACTTGATATTTCAGGTAAAGGAGCGGAACCGAACCCTGATGATAATGATGAAACTGGTGATGACACGAGACTGGATGGGCATGATAATCCAAAGACAAGATATACTACATCATCAAAGACATTGTCTGAGGCTTATGATTTGCCGAACCCTGTATTTTACAAGGTTGAAGTCGGCTTTAAAGACTTTATTAATGAAAATCGTATTAAAGATGCTAATTTAGTTGAGAGGGTAAAAAGAAAAGACATTGACCCTGAAGAGTTAGATAAATTTGATCCTGTTGCACTTAAGTTAGAATTAAATCGTTTAAGAGATATTGTTAGAGTTCAGTATAAGCGACTTATTCAAGAGCGGGATAGTAAGATAGTCGATGGACGAAATTTATGGTTTTGTCATGGAAAGGAAGTTGTTGGCAAAAAAGGATGTAATCGGACTCAATTAGATGTGCGTCTAGAGATCCATCATATGGAGCCTTATACATTCTCATCTTTATATGGAAAACTGGGTGCTGAAGGTGTAGTTGAATGGCATAGGCAGGCTGAGAATATGCAATATCTAGTTTCTTTGTGTCCTTCGTGTCATGACTTAGCACATTCTACGAAAGATGAAGAAGATGCCGCGTAATGGATAATTATCTCAAGACATTAAAAGAAATTTTTGAAATGTCATGCTTTGAGGGAACTCAAGAAGATTTTATTTCTAGTAAATCCTTCATATCATTTTTAAATAAAGAGAGAATTATTCCATCTAATTTGAAAAAAAGTGACATGAGTAGGGATCAAAGAGATTTATATATTGATTACCTTGCTCTTTTAACTCAAGAGCATATTGATAGAAATAAAATTTTATCTTGGGACGATTTGAAATCGCATAGTAGCTGTAAGAAATCCTGGAAAATGTTATTTGAGTTTGGTGTTCGTGGAGAGTTAGTTTTTGAAAATCAAGAGATTATCACTGAAAAATCTTTAACGAGGATAACTTTTCGAGAATTCTATGAATTATGCCAAATTCAATTCTATTACGATGGTTCGTTTGGTTCTTTTAAAAAAATGATTTCAAAAAAATATGGAAGCTTTGCTGAATATTGTTTAGAGAGAGGCCATGATATCAACAATACAAAATGGGAAAGCGATGAGACAGCACTACGTGTTGCTGAAAAAATAGGCTCTACCGAAAATATTAAAGTAATGTCATCAAGTCTTTATAGATACCTAGAAGAAAAAAAAATATTAAAAAAGATTGCTTGAACCACTGAACTTTGTAGGCACCCAAAACGAAAAAACGAGGTCAAAAGCCTCGTAATTTCAATAATCTATAACGATAAAAAAGTTTAAAAATGGCGGGAGCGAGCCTTGGCAAAAGTCGCTAAGTATATGTAATTAAAGATAATTTAAGATTTATATTTAAAAAATGAACGATTTAGAACAAAAGTCAGTCTAAGTATTAGATCATCAATTTTGCTGGTCTAATATGAAGGAGTTAACAATGATTAAAGCGACAATTGCAATCTCTTTACTTGGACTATTACAGGTTTCAGCCTTCGCTAGCAGAGGTAATCATAAGCAAGTTATGATTGAAGCATGTGCGGGTAAGCAGGTTGGAGCAAGCTGCATTTTTGAAGGGAAAAGAGGCC
>Ga0136604_1000305_pt1 | contig 25813 bp, 16 predicted proteins | sample AntRauFillE10628_FD_104928 | JGI IMG/M metagenome (GOLD analysis project Ga0136604, IMG submission 104928) | Saline lake microbial communities from Rauer Islands, Antarctica - Metagenome Filla E10 #628 | ecosystem: Environmental > Aquatic > Non-marine Saline and Alkaline > Saline | place...
CAGAAAGCAACGAGCCTGGAAGTATCGAAGGATTAGATCCAGGGTTCTATACTCTCACAGTGCTTAATCAGTCTGATCTTTGTCCTGTAGCGAACACGTCTTTCCAGGTGAGATCGGCAGCCGAGCCGCGATGGGAAGCCGAAGCGATTGCAGCCGATTGTAATCAGGATCTTGAGAGCACAATTTTGGTTGATGTTGAAGAAGCTTTCCTTTGGGAAATTGAATTACAAAATGGAGAAGGTGAAGAAATCAGATCATTTTCAGATGTCAACGAAGACTTTGTTATTGACAGCCTGAGCTCGGGAATGCATCGACTTATCTCCTCTCACAACTGTTCAGAAAACTATACAACCAAGAACCTTGCAATTCGAGATAGCGATGCCCCATCTGCCGATTTCACAGTAAGCGAAGACACGTTGTTATACTCTCAAGGAGCGTCAGTAGACTTTTACAATCACTCGGCTAACTTCGATACGCAATTCTGGGATTTTGGAGACGGAACAGCAGACTCACTATCGGTAAATCCGGTACACGTGTATGCCGAGCCTGGTATTTACGAGGTGACTTTAACGATTACTGCCGCTGAGTGCACCGATCAGTTCGATAAAATAATTACGGTTACTGACGAGGTGCTTTCTGATGGAGGCTTTGGAGATGAAGAGCAGGAAATTTCGTTGAATTACTACTCGGGAAAAATTGAGGTCTCCGCATCAAAACGTATCAATAATGAGGTTGAGGTGGAAGTGCTTAACAGCGCTGGCCAGCTAATGATTTCAAAGAAGCTCAATGGCATTAGCAACAACGTTAATATTTCTGTTGACGGGCTTTCGGCAGGTGTTTTCTGGGTGAATGTTCGTTCACAAGGAATGTTGATCCATTCACAAAGAATTATAGAAACGAATCAATAAAAGATCTTCTTTACAAAACAGCCTAACCTAACAATAAGAAAACCCTTTTGCCGCATTGGCAGGAGGGTTTTTTAATTTGACCGAATGGCTACAACGGGATTGAGGTTGCTGGCCGTTCTGGCGGGCAGCACTCCACTGATAAGACCGATGGCCAGAGAAATAGAAATCCCAATAAAGAAGTTGGACCAAAACCAACCAATTTTAAAATCAACGGGCATCAGATTGACAATGCCCACAATCAGCGCGATAAGCCCGAGTCCAATGAGTCCTCCAAAAAGGCAGAGCAGCACACTCTCAAACAGAAATTGAAGCATGATGAAATAGTTTTTTGCTCCCAGGGATTTTTGAATACCTATGATCCGCGTTCGTTCTTTTACTGAAACAAACATGATGTTGGCAATGCTGAAGCCGCCCACAAGAATTGCAAAGAAGCCAATGAAAAACCCAATGGAATTCACATAGCCAAAGACTTCATCCAGTGTCTTGGAAATGAGCGTGCTTTCGTTAACTGCAAAATCATTCTCGTCACCGGGTCTGAGGCTTCTCAACGACCTCATGTTGGCGACCACATCGTTTTTAAGCTCTTGCATGGAGACACCTTCTCTTGCTTTGATCCCAAGAGATACATCCGTTTCACGGTAGTTGATGAGTCGTGCTCCAAACACAGCTGGCACCATCACCACGCGGTCAAATGTTTGTCCGATCATGGAATTTCCTTCCTTTTGGAAAACGCCAATGACGGTTACCTTTAAACCATTCACTTTTATGTCCTTACCAATTGGCTCCTGACCGGGGAACAGTGACTGTGCTATGTCGGAACCGATGATGCCCATGTTTCTTCCGGCCTTCGATTCTAGCTGAGTGAAATAGCGTCCGTCCTGAAGCTTCACCTTCATCACGTCTTTGTAGTCGTGAGAAACTGACATCAGGCTGGTGTTTTTTGCGAAGCTGTTTCTGCGCTCTACCGTTGCACTTTTGCCTGACTGAAAAGAGATGGCTTCATGAGTGGTGAGCCGCTCATTGAGCAAGTCCATGTGCTGCATGGTTGGCTGTTCGCGTTGAATGTATTTCCACCACTCGTATTCTTCACCCGGCTCTGGCGCCCAGGGCATTTTTTGCACAAAAATCACATCGTCTTCCAGCATGTCGAAGCTGTCTTCCAGCGACAGCTTCATGGTGTCTACAAGTGTGAAAACAGCAATTATGGAGAAGATTCCAATCGTAACTCCCAACAACGAAAGCAGCGTTCGAAGCTTGTGGGCCACAATCGCCTGAAAGGCAAAAGAGAAACTCTCGCGTATAAGTCGGAGGATGAGCATGGTTGCGAATTTAGTAGATGTAGAGCAAAAGCGATCATGAGGAGAACAGAATTGACCAAAATTGAATTTTATTAACATGGGAATCAAAGTCGGCCAGCAATGCGGCATTTCACTGTGGCTTAATTACCTTTGCACCTTTCAAATTTGGAACCTCAAAAATCTCCGTAATGAGCCACACAAAAATCAAGTCGGCACTGATTTCAGTATTCAACAAAGAAGGCCTGCAACCGGTAGTCAGAAAACTCAACCAACTGGGTGTGAAAATCTACTCTACTGGTGGGACTCAGAAGTTTATTGAAGATCTTGATGTGCCTGTTACGGCTGTTGAAGATCTTACTTCTTACCCTTCGATTCTTGGTGGACGAGTGAAGACGCTTCACCCAAAAGTATTCGGTGGAATTTTGGCGAGAAGAGAAAACGGAGAGGACATTTCCGAATTGAACAGCTACCAAATTCCAGAAGTCGACCTGGTGGTAGTAGATCTTTATCCATTTGAAAAAACTGTGGCTTCTGGTGCTGGACATCAGGACATCATTGAGAAGATTGATATCGGAGGGATTAGTCTCATTCGCGCAGCTGCAAAAAACTACAAAGATGTTTTGATCGTGCCTTCAGTTGATCACTACGATTCGCTGATCGAGCTTCTTTCAATCCATGGAGCTGAGAGCACAGAAGAGGAGAGAAGGAGTTTTGCCAGAGATGCATTTGAGATCTCATCGCACTACGACACGCACATTTTTGAGTATTTCAACAAAGGAAAAAAAGCTGTTTTCAAAAACAGTATTCGCACAAGCGAGACTTTACGCTACGGGGAAAACCCTCATCAGAAAGGCGTTTTCTATGGAGACCTCGATGAGATGTTTGACAAGCTTCACGGCAAAGAGCTTTCTTACAACAACCTGCTCGATGTGGATGCGGCAGTGAACCTTATGGCAGAGTTTGAAGGTGAAAAACCAACGTTTGCCATCTTGAAACACAACAACGCCTGTGGACTGGCTACCAGAGATTCCATCTCCGAAGCTTACACAGATGCACTTGCCGGAGACCCGGTTTCTGCCTTTGGCGGGATATTAATTGCCAACACGACCATCGACCTTCCTACAGCCGAAAAAATCAACGACCTGTTTTGCGAAGTCGTGATTGCTCCAAAGTTTGAAGAGGAAGCACTCGAGCTTTTGAAGTCGAAGAAAAAGCGAATTCTCATGGTGCAAAAAGAGGTTCGACTGCCCAACAAGCAATTCAGAACAATTCTCAACGGAGTGCTCGAGCAAGATAAAGATATGATCACCGATGAGGTGAAAGATTTTGAAAAAGTGACAAAAGCCGAAGCCAGCAAACGCGAACTCGATGATCTTGAGTTTGCCAATAAATTGGTGAAGCACACCAAGTCGAATACAATTGTTTTTGCAAAAAACCTTCAGCTCTGCGCGAGCGGAACTGGCCAGACCTCACGGGTAGATGCGTTGAGGCAAGCTGTGGTGAAGGCCAAAGCCTTCGATTTTGATTTGAACGGAGCTGTAATGGCATCCGATGCGTTCTTCCCGTTTCCAGATTGCGTGCAGCTTGCCGATGAGGCAGGAATAAAAGCAGTGATCCAGCCGGGAGGTTCTATAAAGGACAAGCTATCCATCGAATATTGTGACGATAACGAGGTGTCAATGTATTTCACTGGAAACAGGCATTTTAGACATTGATCGTTTTAAACAATTGACAATGGATAATTTTGAAAACCGGTGTACGTTGGCTGAGCTTTAAAATATGTAACTTGGAACGCATCAAAAAGGGGCGTTTAAACGTAAAAAAATTGCAAATTGCCAGACTTACAGGCATAAGCACACTAGGGATAAGTAAATAAATGGGATTATTTAATTTTTTCACTCAGGAAATTGCGATTGACCTCGGCACGGCCAATACGCTGATCATTCACAACGACAAGGTGGTGGTAGACGAACCATCTATTGTAGCCAAAGACAGAGCCACTGGGAAAACCGTGGCGATTGGAAGGATGGCTCAGCAGATGCACGGAAAGACTCACGAGAACATCAAAACTGTTCGTCCACTGAAGGATGGTGTAATTGCCGATTTCCACAGTGCGGAGGACATGATCAAGGGGATGATCAAAATGATCAACAAAGGCCGCAACTGGTTTGCCCCTTCCCTCAGGATGGTGATCTGCATTCCATCGGGAATTACCGAAGTGGAGAAGAGAGCCGTAAAAGACTCTGCCGAGCACGCTGGTGCCAAAGAAGTTTACCTGATTCACGAGCCAATGGCAGCAGCTATTGGTATCGGTATTGACGTTGAAGAGCCAATGGGAAATATGATCATCGATATCGGTGGTGGTACTTCCGAAATTGCTGTGATTGCCCTGGGAGGAATTGTCACAGACAAAAACATCCGCGTAGCCGGAGACGAATTCACTCAAGATATTGAAGAATACATGCGCAGGCAGCACAACATCCTGATAGGTGAGCGCACTGCCGAGCAGATAAAAATTGAAGTTGGAGCTGCATTGAGCGATCTCGATGATCCGCCAGAAGATTACAAGGTTCGCGGACGAGATCTCATGACTGGTATTCCAAAAGAAATTCAGGTTTCATCAACCGAAATTGCTCACGCACTGGACAAATCGATTTCTAAAATTGAAGAAGCAATTTTGAGCTGTCTTGAGAACACTCCGCCAGAACTTTCTGCTGACATTTACCGCACGGGAATTTATCTCGCAGGAGGTGGAGCATTGCTAAGAGGCCTCGACAAGCGAATTTCACTCAAAACGAAACTTCCGGTACACGTTGCCGAAGATCCTTTGAGAGCCGTTGCCCGAGGTACAGGAATCGCTCTGAAGAATATCGACCACTACCAGTTTTTGATGAGAGACTAATGCCTGAGGCTAAGCGAAGTCTGTAATTAGGATTTCATAAACCATTCGGCATAAATCAAAGGCGAATACCGATCGCAATAAAAAGTCTTAGAGATGCGCAACCTGATTCAACTGATTTTTCGCTATCACGTCTTTTTGCTTTTTCTGCTTTTGCAGGTAGTTGCTTTCGCTCTGCTCTTTTACAACAATCGCTATCACCAGACTGCTTATCTGAGCTCAGCCAACGAACTGGTAGGTGACCTTTACAGCAAGAGAAATGCAGTGGAGGATTACATGAAGCTCTCAGAAATAAACGATGAGCTGGCACTCGAGAATGCCCTTTTAAAAAGTCGGCAAAGGCGAGCTTTCTACGATCTCAATGAAAACCTTATTCTCTCTGAAAACGACTCGCTTTTCAGACAGCAGTTTGTTTACACCAGCGCCAAAGTGGTGAACAGCTCAGTGAGCAAAAGACAGAATTACATTACCATTGATAAAGGACGAAACCACGACATCGCTCCGGAGATGGGGGTAGTGGCTAACAACTCACTTGTTGGAGTGGTGAAAGATGTTTCAGATCACTACGCTGTGGTGATGCCGATGGTCAACACCAACTTTAGGGTGAGTGTGAAATTGAAGAAATCAGGAGAGTTCGGACAGGCTCGCTGGACGGGCAATGACCCCGGGGTGGCTGAAGTTGACGATATTCCAAAACACGCGAAAATTGAAGTTGGCGACACGATCGTCACTACCGGATACTCCACTTTTTTCCCAGAAAACGTGACCGTAGGAACAGTGCGAACGAAAGTGATCAACGAAGGAGAAAACTTCTACTCGCTCACCATTAATCTGTCGACAGATTTTAGCTCGCTGAGTTATGTAGATGTAATTATTAATCTGCTCAAAGAAGAGCGCGAAAATCTCGAAGAAAGGGTGAACGATGCTGGGTAGGGTTCTAAGTCAAATATTTCGATTTGTATTTTTCATCCTCCTTCAGGGGTTGATCTTTAACCAGCTCAACCTTTTTGATGGCTGGGTAAATCCGTACATCTACATCTTTGCCATTTTGATGCTTCCTGTGGAAACTTCAAGGACGGCAGTTTTATTTATCGCATTTGCAACTGGAATTTTGGTGGACGTCTTCAGCAGCACTCTGGGGATGCACACCTCGGCCTGCCTTTTTATTGGTTTTCTTCAGCCTCTGGTTCTTCGTGTGCTGGCTCCGAGAGATGGATATGAGTTTGGGCAGCTGCCTACCGTTCAGGAAATGGGGCTGAGTTGGTACCTGGCTTTCGCGGGGATTTTAACAGTGGCTCACCACCTGTGGCTGTTCTTTGTAGAGGTGTTTCGCTTCAGTGGCTTTTTTATCACCCTCTTTCAGGCAATATGCAGCGCCTTCGGAACGATAGTGATAATGGTCATTGTTCAGTACCTGAACTTCCGGCCAAAGTCGAGGACGAGATCATGAACTTGGACAATAGGAAATACGTCATTTTTGCTATCGTACTTTCGATAGCGGTCATCTTTCTGATAAGACTCTATTACCTGCAGGTGATAGACGATACCTGGAAGGGAAAGGCTGCGGAAATGACCGAAAGGAAAATTACAATCTATCCTTCTCGAGGTTTGATTTACGACAGAAATGGGAAACTTTTGGTTTCCAATAAAGCTGTCTACGACTTAATGATCTTGCCACGAAACATGCAGGAGATGGATACCGTTGAGTTCTGCAGCCTGGTAAACATCACGCGGGCAGAGTTTGACAGGCGCTACGAGCGAGCGGTGTCGGCACCAAACGCTCCTTACCGCCCTTCAATTTTCATCAAGCAAATTCCTCCTACCGAATACGCCCGGATAAGCGAGAAGCTATTTAAGTTTCAGGGTTTCTACGGTCAGCCGCGTACACTGAGAAATTATCCCTACCCGATCGGTCCTTTGCTCCTGGGTGATATTGCCGAGGTAAGTCAAAGGGAAATCGACCAGAATCCATTTTACAAGCCCGGGGATTACATCGGTAAAAACGGAATTGAGAAAACCTACGAGAAAGAACTTCGTGGTACGCGGGGAGCCAGGTTTATTTTGGTAGATGTACTTAACAACGAAAAAGGAACTTTTGCCGAAGGTCAGTTCGACACTATCGCCCAGTCGGGTAGCGATCTCATGACCACCATCGATGCAGATCTGCAGTACTTTGGTGAACGGCTCATGCAAAACAAGAAGGGAAGTATTGTAGCGATAGAGCCATCCACGGGAGAAATTCTCGCCATGGTTTCCAGTCCCTCGTTCGACCCCAATATGCTTGTCGGGCGAAATCGTGGAGAGAACTACATGCGTCTCAAAGAAGACACACTCAGTCCGCTTTACAACCGGGCGATTATGGGGCAATATCGTCCTGGCTCCATTTTTAAAATGATTCAGGCGCTGGTGGCTCTGCAAACTGAGACCATCAATCCAAGAACCAGGATCCGTTGCAATAGAGGAATAATTGGTTGCCACGGAGCTCACTCTTATGACGACCTTGAGAATGCAATTGTCCACTCCTGCAATCCTTATTTTCATGAGGTTAGCAAGAGAATGATTCAGTCGGGGGAACGCGAAAATATATTTGCAGACAGTAGAATTGGGTTGGCCCGATGGAAGGAAAACATAGAGAGTTTTGGACTTGGTCGGGCGCTGAATGTCGATATTCCCGGTGTCCACAAAGGATTTGTTCCCGGAGTTGATTACTACGACCGGGTTTATGGTGAGAGACGTTGGGCATACAGCACAATCTATTCGATTAGTATCGGTGAAGGTGAGCTCGGGATTGTTCCAATTCAAATGGCGAACCTCGCTGCGATCATCGCCAATCGGGGCCACTACTACACGCCTCACCTCGTTAGAAAAATTCAGGAAGAGGGAGCCAAAAGGGAGGAGTATCAAAAGAAACAGTACACTGTGGTTGACGAATCGCATTTTGATATTGTGGTGAAAGCCATGGAGCGCGTAGTTTCTGATCCTAGCGGAACCGCTCGAAGAGCGAGAATCGATGGGATAGAGGTCTGCGGTAAAACGGGCACTGTGCAGAATGAACCGCGACCAGATCACTCTGTGTTCATGGCTTTTGCACCTAAAGACAACCCCAAAATTGCTATTGCCGTTTATGTGGAATACGCTGGTTTTGGCGGGACCTGGGCAGCGCCAATCGCCAGCCTGATGATGGAAAAGTACCTCACCGATTCGATTTCTAACCCGGCTAAGGCACAGCGGATTTTAGATGCTAAATTTTTGGACTATTGAAAAGAGCAGCACTGGCATACGACAAACTAGATTGGCTAACAATCTTTCTTTTCCTGGCGCTGGTGTTTGCAGGGTGGATCAACATCTACTCTGCCAGTTTCAACCCTGAGGAGACCAGCATTTTTTCGTTTTCGCAAGAGTATGGAAGGCAGTTTCTTTGGATATGCGTCAGCCTTGTTGTTGGCCTACTCATTCTACTTATTGAAGGTGAGTTTCTCCGGAGGCTTTCCGTTCCGGTTTACCTGGCCGTTTTGCTCCTGCTGGTTTTGGTGCTTTTCTTTGGTAAAGAGGTAGGAGGGAACAAAGCCTGGTTTAGAATTGGTGGGTTTGGACTGCAGCCATCAGAGTTTGCCAAAATGGCTACAAGCCTCATGCTCGCCTGGTTTGTGAGCTCTTCGGGATCGAGGTTTCGCGCACTTTCTGTGCGTGCAAAAGCGGTTATGGTATTCGCTATTCCCGCAGGTTTGATTTTGCTCCAGCCTGACACGGGGACAGTTCTGGTCTTTGTATCGTTTATTTTTCCGCTCTATCGCGAAGGTTTTTCTGGAAACATTCTGATTGTGGGAATTGCAGGGATAGTTCTAGGAGTGCTCTCTATTTTGATGAGTTACACCAACTTTACGCTTCCCCTACTCGGTGAGGTTTGGGGCTCTTATGTGCTTATCGGGATATTGGTAGCTATCGGCTTGCTGGGTTTCATATTGGTACGCTGGCTTGTGTTGCCAAGATTCCGAAGGCGCAACATCGCTATCGTGATAACCTCCGTAGTAGCTGCAGTGATTTTCTCTTCATCTGTGAATCTTGCCATCGAAAAAGTGATGCAGCCGCACCAGAAAAAAAGAATTGAAGTTTTGCTGGGGATTACTGAAGATCCGCAGGGTGCAGGCTACAACGTGAAGCAGTCAAAGACAGCCATCGGCTCCGGAGGATTTTCCGGCAAGGGCTATCTGGAAGGGCCGTTTACCAAGTTCAATTTTGTTCCCGAGCAGAGTACCGATTTTATCTTCTGCACAGTAGGTGAAGAGTGGGGCTTCCTGGGGAGCTCATTTGTGATCATCCTTTACATCGCACTGATTCTCCGCTTATTTTTCTTAGCGGAACGACAGCGATCACAGTTCTCGAGAGTTTATGGCTACTGCGCGGGCTCAATTCTTTTCATGCACCTTCTGATCAATGTGGGAATGGTAATCGGACTTGTACCGGTTATCGGAATCCCGTTGCCGTTTTTTAGCTATGGCGGATCTTCCATAATCGGATTCACCATGCTACTGTTTATGATGCTGCGTCTCGACAGCGAGCGACTGGAAGTGTTTAGGTGATTTAGATTCTAAAACCATCTTTTCCTTCTGAAGTAGAAAATCAACAGAGTTGTGATCGCAAGCATGACTATCCAAACAGCCAGGTATCCGTATTTCCACCCCAGTTCCGGCATGTTTTCAAAATTCATCCCGTAGACCCCAGCCACAAAAGTGAGTGGAATAAAAATCGTTGCGATGATGGTAAGTGTCTGCATCACCTCGTTCATCTTCATGCTCAGTCTCGAGAGGTAAATGTCCTTCAGTCCGGTGTTGAGCTCTCGAAAAGATTCTATGGATTCCGTTACGTGAAGAACGTGATCGTAGACATCCCTGAAAAAAGGTGCCGTTTCGGCTTTCACCAATTTGGTGTCGCTGCGTTCCAGAAACAAGACAGCTTCACGAAGTGGAAAAACAGATTTTCGCAATTTGATAAGGTCGCGTTTCGACTGTTGCACGACTTGTAGATGATCTTCCCGCGGCTCCATGAAAATCTCATCCTCCAGTTCTTCCAAAATGTCACCATAAGCATCGATGATCACAAAGTAGTTGTCGGCAATTACATCGACCAGTGCGTAGAGTAGATAATCCGCTCCTCGAGCTCTGATCTTTCCTTTTTGCCCACGAAGTCGTTCGCGAACAGGGTCGAAAACATCGCCTTCCTTTTCCTGAAATGAAATCACATAATTGTCGCCCAGGATTATGCTCACTTGCTCTGACTCGATCCCTTTGTCTTCGCCAAGAGTAATCATTTTCAAAGTGAAGAAAAGGTAGTCTTCGTACACTTCGATTTTGGGTGTATGCTCCGTGTTGAGAATGTCCTCTAGCACAAGTCGGTGAATACCAAAGTTCTCACCGAGCTTCTCTATGGATCCCACATCATTGAGTCCTGTTACATTGAACCAGGTTTTCCTGTCGGCCTTTTTAAGGGCAAAACATTCGTCCACTGTGCTTGAATCATCTTCTTCCAGCAAACCCTCGTTGTAGCTCAGAGTGTGTATTCTCAGGGGATCCGTTCGTTCAGCTCCCTGATAAATGAGCGTGCCCGGTGGCATGCCCGTTTTGTTGATCCGCTTCTTTCTGAGTTTGGGTTTCCGAAGGCGGATATTCTTTACATTTTTCAGTTTACTAGAAGCCATTTTGTGCAATCTCGTTTGTCATTCCCAACTAGCGAAAGATGATCTTACCGCTTTTCGTTCTGTCACCGGTCTGCAATTTATAAAGGTAAATTCCTTTCTTCACATCAGTGGGCTGCCAGCGCAAATTATGTTTTCCCGCAGGCTGAACGCGATCGACAACTGTCGAGACTTTTCTACCATTCAGGTCAAAGATCTGGAGTGTGGTTTTTCCGGCTGCGGCCGACTCATACTCAAAGTTGATAAATTCGGTAAATGGATTGGGGTAGGCCTGAGCTTTAACAATGAACTTCTCATTTTCATCAACTCCAATGGTTGGCACCGGGTCGGTTGTGGAAGTGAAAATTCCGTTGGCGTGCGACCCAATGGCTATGGCACCGTCCCATGGACGAGCGTCAATCATGTTTATCACGATATTTCCGATCGTCTCGGGGCCTTCCTGCTCCCAAACTGTATTTTCTCCATCGAGGTTATCCGTAGAAAAAAGGCCGATGCTTGTTGCGGCAAAGTACGTCTGCGGACTCGTAGGGTAAATCTCTACCCAGTAAACCGCTGGTCCGGCACCTGATCCATCAGTGTTTTCCTCCAGGTTTCCTCCAACGTCAACAAACGATTCTCCTCCATCGGTAGAGTGAAAGATTGAAGGAACGTTGTAGTTGGATACACTGGCAATCACTTCATCCGCATCCAGCGGATTTGCCTGAATAGAACTCACCCAGGCGTTAGAGGGAAAAGCCTCTGAATTGAGCTCTGTTTGCACGCTATTTTCCTCATCAAACTGGTCTTCCAACTTCCACACCGTCCCCACGCTGGTGCCATAGTAGATGGTAGAATGCTGGATTTTTGGAATGTCGAGAGCGGTTATTCTGCCCGATCCAAAAGGGAGCTGAGTTTCGGATAGCTGCGTCCAGAAATCGTTGTCTATCGGTTCGATATAATTATTCGTTACTTCAATTTCGTCCAGGTTGTCCATGCGCCAGATGGCTCTGTTGGCAACCAGGTAAAGGCTGTTGTGGCTCTGAGGGTCCATCATCAGTGGGTTGATGAAAAGCATGGAAGGCGAAAACTGCGGGTCTATCCTCTCGGTAGACACGAGATTGCCCTGGTCATCGATTTCCTTTTTGTAGATCCTTCCGCGCTGACTGCTTGAAATAACAAAGTCTCTTCCTTCAGGAATGGCGCAGAAAGAACCATCATCGGCATGCACTTCTTTCCAGTCTTCGTCTACCATCATCGAGTTGGTGATCCAGGTTCCGTTGTCCTGCATTCCTCCCATCACAAAGTCGGAAGTCGCTATTCCCTGTTCGATGGCAACAGTGTAAAACTGTGTGGTGATATATCCATTGTTGAGACTGGTCCAGCCTACCGAATCAGCCATGGCATCGTCAGTTCTGTAAACTCCACCGTCATTTGCCGAGTACATGATCTCCGAATTTGAAGGCAAAAAGATCATTCGGTGCTGGTCACTGTGGTGATTCGGGTAGGAATAATCAAGAGGGTTGGCTTCGTTGCATCGGTAGCCACCTATCCAGTCGATGTTGTCTGGAGTCGTGAAACCATCTGTACTTCTAAAAATATTTCGTCCACCGATATAAATCACGTCCTCTTCTGTAGGGTGATGCGTCATGCAGAGATCAAATGAGCTCTGAGAGCCAAAGGTTCCAAAGTCGAAGTCGCTGCCAATATCGAGGATACAAGCTTCCTGTGGCAGGTTAGCCGACAGGTTTTCCCAGGTTCCATTTTCGTTTGTTCCGTCACCTCCGAGGTAGGTGTATTTTCTCAGGTTGTGACTGATGGCGTTTTGAGTTGAAGGTCCTTCCCATAAAAAGTACACTTCGTTTTCATCTTGTGGGTTGTAAGCCATCACTGCCCTGCGGTAGTTCACAAAACCATTCTCGGAAATGTCCACCCAGTCGATTCCATTTTCACTTCTAAAAAATCCCGATCCGTTTCCTTCGTCAGAAATAGTGGCGTAAAATACTCCGTTAGGTGTAATCATAACATCGGTAAATATCGATGCGGATTCGTTGAATCCAAGCACCTGATCCCACGACTGACCACCATCTTCACTTCTGATGACACCATTGAAAACTGCTGCAAGCACCACATCGTTTTCGGTGTCGGTATGATCGATAATCATGTTCCAAACAAAGTCGTAGCTACCATTCTCAAGAGTCGATTGTGGAGTGCTCGAACTGGTCGATTCCAGAGGATTCCAGGTGGCACCGCCATCGGTAGATTTAAATATTCCGTCACCGCTCATGGGCGAGCTAAAACTCGATGGACTCACCACGCTGTAAAACTCTTCGCCTGTTCCGTAGTACCAGGTGTCCTCTTGTCCGGGCCGCGTATCCTGAACTACAGAGCTCACCGAATGAATATCCCCCGGGGAAGTGACTTTTTCGAAACTCGAACCACCATCTGTTGAGCGCCACATGCCGCCAGTCACACCACCGGCCAGGATCACATCCTCGTCAGTAATGTCAATAGCCAAAGCTCTTGTTCGGCCTCCTTTATTGTTGGGGCCTCGTGAAATCCATGACAGACTTGAGCTTCGATCCGAAGAACGTGAAGGGAGACGACTGGCAAAAGCCAGCTCTCTCGCTCGAATATTATCGGGGATTTTTCCAGTTGCCGGATCTTTCAATCGCTCCAGCTCAAAAGCTTTTCTACTGTGGGGATTGCTCACTTCTCCTTCGGTCATGGCGCCATTAGGGTCGGCTGTAGAATTTTCATTCTGAGTTTTTTGCAATAGAAGAAAGGTGCCTGCGGCCAATGCAATTACCAGAGTTAGAGAGAGTAGAGTTCGTTTCATGATCGAAGGTTCTGCTGTGAATTATTTCTTTATAAAGTCGTTTCCGAAAATACTAAAACCGGACAAACCAAAGCTGTCATGAATCTATCTTTCTCAAGGAGCGATGTGTGTGGAAAAAACTATCAACAGTGGTTTCTGAAATTTTCGCTAGCTCAGGTCGTTAATGACGTCAGAAAATCAGTGTAAGTTTGGAGCGAAAACTCAAAGGAATGAAGCATGTCTTGAATTTGGTAGTGATGATTTTGGTGACGGTGTCCGTATCGGCTCAAAAACAGCACTACGTTGATTATTATGAAAATGATCAGAAAAGCTCAGAGGGCTGGTACCTCTATGGCCTCGAACAAGGCGAGTGGAAGTACTGGTATCCAAATGGTCAGCTTAAAGAAGTATCGGTTTACAACCAGGGAGAGTTTGATGGGAAGGTAATTCGCTACTTTAAGAATGGTCAGGTAATGCACGAAGGCTGTTTCGTGAATGGCAAGCAGGACAACGCGATGAAAAGCTGGACCGAAGAAGGCCAGCTCGTGGAAAAAGGATACTTCATCTCTGGCGAGAAGGTCGGCTACTGGCATTATTTCTACGCTGATGGCGACACCATGATGCTCGAGGAGTACACAGATTCACTGATGCACCTTTGGAGCTTTCACACTCCAGACAATGAAAAGCTGATCAAAAAAGGAGATGGCCTTTGGATCTCTCGCTATGCAAATGATTCGATAAAAGAAAAGATCGCGTATCAGAGAGGTTTGAAAGATGGCAAGGCGCAGGTTTTTTTCGCCAGTGGACAGCCTCGCTTTTTGGGTAGCTATAATGAAGGCGACAAGAGTGGAAACTGGAAGGAGTGGTATCGCGATGGAACGATCTACGAAGAGATTCACTACAACGAAGAAGGCGTTCTCCACGGAGAGTACAAAAAGAATTACCCCAGTGGACAGACAGAAGTTGAGGGGTCTTACGAAAACGGAAAGAAGCAAGGAGTGTGGACCTGGTATTTCGAAAACGGCCAGGAAGAAATGGTAGGTGAGTTTGTCAACGACCTGCAACACGGCCCGTGGACATTTTATTATTCCAACGGAAACGTGCACTATGAAGGTGAGTACCAGGAAGGCGAGATGGAGGGCTTTTGGGAGTTCAATTATTTTGAAGGCCAGAAATGGAAAGCCGGAGATTACAAAAACGGCAAAAAACACGGAGACTGGAACTACTGGTTTGAAGATGGCAGCGACTTGCAGGCAGGCAGATTTGAATACGGGCTGGAAGAAGGAGAATGGACCAGTTGGTTTGAAAGCGGCCAGATGAAAGACCGCGGATCATACTCTGCCGGAAAGCTCGATGGCAAGTGGGAGGGCTGGTATCCTTCTGGAGTTGTGAACTATCGTGGTTCCTGGAAAGGCGACCTCAAAGTAGGCGACTGGGAGTATTACTTCGAGAACGGTCAGCTGCACGAGAAAGGCACTTTCAATGACAAGGGGCAGCGCCACGGACATTGGGTGTTGTACGACCCCAGCGGCATCAAACAACAAGAAGGAGAATACAAAAATGGCGTTCCTCACGGGGAGTGGAGCTACTATTTCCCGAATGGATCGCCCATGCAAATGATAACCTACGATGAAGGTATCCGCGATGGAGAGTCAATCACTTACACACGCAGAGGGGAGGTGCTCAAGAAGGCTGAGTATTCAAACAATCGATTGGACGGAGACTTCATTCTTTACAACGAGCGGACCCGGGAAGTAGAGCAGCATTTCGTCTACAAAAATGGCCAGGTCGTGAAGGTCAAAGTCGGAAAGCACTTCGACAAAAGATAGACCTCAAGATGGCGTGAGATAGAAGCTCTGAAGAATCGCTGCGGAGGTCACTTCCAGTCAAGAAAATAAGCTTCAAAAAGATCAATGGATTAGTGATCTTTTCCACTTGCAAATTCCTTAAAAGGTGTTATATTTGCGGCAAAATTGAGCAGAATAAGAAGGAGGGGATCGAATCCCCTCTTTTTTTTACTGTTAAGAGTCAATGATCACTAAGGAAGCAATTGAAAAATTAATAGCGGAGAAAATTGAGCCTGCCACTCAGTTTGTGGTAGACCTACAAGTAACTCCGAGCAACCAGATTACCGTGCTTTTGGATAGCGACACCAGCACGAGTATAGAAGACTGCATTGCTGTAAGTCGACACATTGAATCGAACCTGGACAGAGAGCAGGAAGACTTTGAACTCAAGGTGTCTTCTCCGGGCCTCGACCAACCCCTCAAAGTTTTGAGACAGTACCGGAAAAACATCGGCCGACATGTCGCTGTAAAAACGGAAGACGAGCAGAAGATTGAGGGAGAGCTTAAAGCTGTGGACGAAAATCTGATCACTGTGGAGACCAGGACTAAAGAACGCATAGAAGGCCGCAAGGCCAAAAGATGGGTGGAGCATCAGCACCAAATCCCATTTGAAAATATAAAGGAAACAAAAGTTGTTATTTCGTTTAAATAATTTGACATGGAAGGTCTAAATCTCGTAGAGTCGTTCTCGGAGTTCAAAGAACTCAAGAACATCGACCGCGAAACGATGATGCGCATTCTGGAAGACGTATTCCGCGCGATGATCATCAAGAAATACGGAAGTGATGAAAACTTCGACTTTATCATCAATATCGATAAGGGTGACCTCGAAATCTGGAGGAACAGAGATATTGTTCCCGATGATGAGGTAGAAGATGAAAACCTCGAGATCGCACTTTCTCAAGCACAAAAGATTGAGGAAGATTTCGAAGTTGGTGAAGAGGCTTCAGAGGAAATTACACTCAACGACTTTGGACGCAGAAACATCTTGTCTTTGCGCCAAAACCTCGTTTCCAGAATCCTCGATCTCGAAAAAGATCACATCTACCAGAAATACAAGGAACGTGTTGGAGAAATCATTACCGGAGAGGTTTACCAAATCTGGAAGCGCGAGATGCTTATCATCGATGATGAAGACAACGAGCTGATCTTGCCTAGAGACCAGCAGATTCCTTCAGACTTTTTTAAGAAAGGTGACACCGTGAGAGCCGTAGTGGCCAAAGTGGACATGCGAAATAACAACCCGCAAATTTATCTTTCCAGAACAGCTCCGGAATTCCTCGAGCGCCTGTTTGAACAAGAAGTGCCAGAGGTTTTTGACGGACTCATCACCATCAAAAAGATTGTGAGAGAGCCAGGTGAAAGAGCCAAAGTAGCTGTTGAATCTTACGATGATCGCGTGGATCCGGTAGGTGCATGTGTCGGAATGAAAGGTGCTCGTATTCACAGTATCGTGAGGGAGTTGAAAAACGAAAATATTGATGTCATCAACTGGACTTCAAACAACCAGTTGTTGATCTCGAGAGCATTGAGCCCGGCCAAAATTTCTTCTATCACACTCGATGAAGAAAACATGAAAGCCGATGTGTTCCTTCGCCCCGATCAGGTTTCACTTGCCATTGGTAAGGGAGGACACAACATTAAGCTCGCCAGCAAGCTCACCGAATTTGAAATCGATGTGTATCGAGAAACGGATGCCGAAATTGACGATGTCGATTTGGAAGAGTTTTCAGATGAGATCGATAGCTGGATCATTGATGAATTGAAAGCCATCGGTTGTGACACTGCTCGTAGCGTGTTGGAACTCGATGAAAAAGATCTTGTTTCACGTACCGACCTGGAGCTGGAGACAGTTCAGGAGGTCTTGAAGATTCTGAGAGAAGAGTTGGAATAAGATTATTGATATATTTAGCGCAAGCTCAGAAAACAACTTTAGAGAGAAACACTGTATGTCAGAAACTAAAAAGGCAGTAAGGTTAAGTAAAGCCGCCAGGGAGTTGAACGTTGGTATCAGCACCATAGTGGATTTCCTCAACAAGGAGGGGATCGACATCGATGCTAAGCCTAATACCAAGGTCGAGCCCGAGGTGTTCGATAAGCTTGTGGACCAATTTCAGACGGACCAGAAGCTGAAAGAGCAGTCCAAAATGGCGAATCTTACCCGTGAGGAGAGAAAGACCATCTCGCTCGAAACGAAGAAGAAGGGTGATGAGGAAGATGAAGAAGATGAATTCGATGAGGACGAGTTAGAGACCGCAGAGACTGTGGACGAAGTGGAAGAAACTACCACCGAAACAGAAGAGAAAGAAGAACCTGCTGAGGAAGTAGAAGAGGAAGAAACTGCCAAATCAACTGACGAGCCAGAAGCGGAAGAAGACTCATCAGATGATGATATCATCGAAGTAGATGTTCCTGAAGAGACCAAAGCAGAAGAAAAGACTGAAGAGGAACCTGAAGCAAAAGAGGAAGCTCCTGAAGAACCTATTGCCGAAGAAGTTAAAGGTGAAGAAGGTGAGAAAAATCCTCGCGTAGTTGGCAAGATTGACCTGAACAAGCTCAACCAGAAAACGCGCCCCGACAAAAAGTCGAAACAAGACAAAGAAAAAGAGGCAGAGGATAAGAAGAAAGCTGAGAAAGTAGCGAAAGAAAAAGCCGAGAAAGAAAAGACTGATGCTGACAAGGCGGAAAAAGCCGAGAAGGAAGCGAAAGATGCTGCTGACAAAAAAGCGAGTGCTGAGAAGAAAGCTAAGGACGATGAGTCTTCAGTGATCAGAGCTGGGACTACAAGATTGAGTGGCCCCAACGTAGTTGGTAAAATCGAACTCCCTAAAGACGATCGCAAAAAGAAAAAACCTGTTGCCTCATCTTCAGACACTCAGTCGAAGAAAAAGCGCAAACGCAAACGCATCTCTAAAGTAGATGTCGGCAAGCAAGGCGATCGCAAAGGCCCAGGCCAGGGACAAGGACCGGGTAAAAAAGGCGGTAAAAGAGGTCAGGACAGACCAGAGGTTACTGAAGCCGATATTCAAAAAGAAATTAAGGATACACTCGCACGCCTAAGTGGTGGCGGGAAATCCAAATCTTCCAAGCTTAGAAAAGCCAAGCGTGAAGCTGTGGCTCAGCGTTCTGAAGAAGAAGCACAAAAGCAACAAGAGGAAGAGTCAACACTTAAGCTCACAGAGTTTGTGACCGTTAGTGAACTTGCCAACATGATGGACAAGTCGCCTACCGATATCATTGGCGCTTGTATGTCACTCGGTATTTTTGCTTCGATCAACCAACGTCTCGATGCAGAGACCATCACCATCATTGCCGAAGAATTTGGCTACGAGGTAGAGTTCGTTTCTGCTGATGTTCAGGAAGCCATTCAGGTGGATGAAGACGATCCGAAGGACTTGCAAGATCGTCCGCCAATTGTCACTGTAATGGGTCACGTTGACCACGGTAAAACATCCCTTCTTGACCACATCCGTAAGGCAAACGTAATTGCCGGTGAGGCCGGAGGAATTACCCAGCACATTGGAGCCTACAACGTAGAGATCGACAACGGAAAAAGAATTACTTTCCTCGATACTCCCGGTCACGAGGCATTTACTGCCATGCGTGCACGTGGTGCTCAGGTTACCGACCTGGCCATCATCGTGATTGCTGCAGACGACAACGTGATGCCGCAAACCAAAGAGGCGATTAACCACGCACAGGCAGCGGGAATCCCTATGGTCTTTGCGTTGAATAAAATGGACAAACCAGACGCCAATCCCGACAGGATTCGAGAAGAACTTTCTCAGATGAATATCTTGCTCGAGGAATGGGGTGGAAAATATCAGTCACAGGAAATCTCTGCCAAAAAGGGAGAGAATGTTGACGACTTGCTCGAGAAAGTTCTCCTTGAGGCAGAACTTCTCGACCTGAAAGCAAACCCAGACAAACGCGCTCACGGTACTGTAATTGAAGCTACGCTCGACATTGGTCGTGGCTACGTTACCACATTGCTTGTAGAAGCAGGAACGCTTAAAGTAGGTGATCCAATTCTTGCCGGTCAGTGGAGCGGTAAGGTGAAAGCCATGCACAATGAACGTGGCCAGGCCGTTGAAGAAGTTGGTCCGGCTATGCCAGTGAGTATTCTCGGTATGGACGGTGCACCGTATGCGGGTGATAAATTCTACGTGCTCGAAGATGAGCGTGAAAGTAGAAGTATCGCCAACAGACGTCAGCAGCTTCAGCGTGAGCAGGGTGTAAGAGCTCAGAAACACATTACCATCGAAGAGATCGGAAGACGTATTGCTATCGGTGAATTCCAGGAGCTCAACCTCATTGTGAAAGGTGATGTTGACGGTTCTGTGGAAGCACTGACGGATTCGCTTCAGAAACTGAGTACCGAAAAAGTACAGGTGAATGTGATTCACCGTGCAGTAGGTGCCATCACCGAATCGGACGTGTTGCTGGCCTCAGCTTCCGATGCGATTATCCTCGGATTCCAGGTGAGACCATCGGCTTCGGCCAGAAAGCTTGCCGAGAAAGAAGAGATTCAAATTCGTCACTACTCTGTGATTTACGCAGCGATAGACGAGATGAAGAAAGCGATGGAAGGTCTGCTATCCGCAAAAATCGAAGAGAAGGTTGTGGGTACAGCAGAGGTTCGCGATGTGTTCAAGATCTCGAAGGTCGGTACCATTGCAGGTTGCTTCGTTCTCGAAGGAAAGATTTCCCGAAACAGCAAAGTGAGAGTTATCCGCGAAGGCATCGTTGTCTACACAGGAGAGCTCGGATCACTGAAGCGCTTCAAAGACGATGTGAAAGAAGTGAAGAAAGGATTTGAATGTGGATTGAACGTAGACAAGTTCAACGACATCAAAGAAGGCGATCACATCGAAGCATACGAAGAAGTGGAAGTGAAGCAGACGCTGTAGATTGATACCATTCCCTCTTTACTCGATAATCGTCTGGCGCGCGTTGGCCGGTTCTCGAGCGGAGTCGAGAGAGTGGGAGAGATCAAGATAAAATCAGAAAAAGAGAGGCCCGAAAAGGCCTCTCTTTTTGTTTGTGCCTGTGGCATTTCTCAGACTTTCTTATCTTCCAGAAACTAGAACAAGCTAATTATGAACTACTTCCACACGCATTTCAAGCTATTCCTGCTTTTTGGAGTTTTTGCCATTTTTCTCTTTGGCTGCAAAAAAGAAATAGATCCCCCTGAGGACAATGAAAATCAGCAAAGCCAGGAAGATGATTACGATACCTACTTTTCAGGTAAGGTAAATGGAGAGGAATTCCAGTATAATGGAAGTTGGAATTGTGCGAGTATTTACGGTACTTTTTATCCCAACGGCTTCCTCGACTTTGAGGAGGGATTTTTAACTTTTACAGTTAAGAACTGCGATACCGATGAAGGTCTGCGATTGGGTAAAATGGCAAATGTGTATGTAGGGGTGTTTACATCAATTGATACGACCGATCATGAGAGACCTTGGTGTAGATTTTCTGACCTCAACTATGATTTTGAAAACACACAAGGAGAAACTACTAATCTTAAAGCAAAACACATACAAGAAATACGCTTAGAAATTACCAACATCGAACATATCGAAGAATACGATGACTATTATGTTGAAGGATTGCTTGATGCCGTGGTGCAGGACACAATCGTGGACAGTACAATTGTGATCTCCGATGTAGAGTTTGGTTATAAATTTTAGTACAACATTCTTCTAAAAGAAAGAGACAGGTTTTCAGCAAAATAAAGTCACAAAAAAAAGAGGTCATGTTGACCTCTTTTTTGATTGTATCGCAATTCAATTTTCTTACTCGGGCAATTTAGGAAGTTCGATATCATCGGGAACGATGTATGCCGATGGGTAAATCTTTTTCAATTCCACGAGCACTTCGTAGGCTTCTTCCTTGGTTCTGAAGTCACCCACTCGCACGCCAAAGTTGGGAGGGCTCTGCTCGAGGTAACAGTCGTTTTTCATATCCAGTTTTATGTACTCGGCCCTGGCCTCACGCGCCTGGTCCAGGTTGCCAAAAAATATCTGAACCCTGAAGCCGCGCAATTGGGCCGGTTTCTCAGTCATCAACTTGTCCATCGAGTCGATGCGCGGATCTTTGTGGTATTTAATGTCGCCTTTCTTCTTTTCCATCGCTCGGGGAAGTGCAGATGCATCTGCAGTATCGTCCTCACCGATTTTATAATTGTCCAAAACTTTGGCGTCACCTTCATTAGTGTCCTCTTTCTCCTCAGTGGTGTTTTCTTTATCGTCCGATTTAAAAAGTTTTTTCCACCATGGATCTTCATCCTGGGCCTGGAGGGAAGTAGCTGCCGAAAGGCAGATTAGCATACATATTAATAGGTGCTTCTTCATTTTTTCCTTTTGAGTTTGATAAGCAATCAACGGCAGAGCAAATGTAAAATTTTAAATACCTTATTTTAGCCCCGATTTTTAATGGAGAACTGATCATTTTAGAGGTGAATGGGTTATGTGCTCGTGGCCAACAAGTTGTTCAAAAAGCCACTTCCTCACTTAATTTAGAATCGATTTAAATTAAATTCGAGGTTGACAATTTTGTGACAATTGACCACCCCAAACTGATTTATCCCTTAAATTTGCGCGCGAAAATGAGGGACGTTGTTCTGAAACCGAATCGAGAAATGAACCATAGACCAACCTGGATTTTAAGCTTGTCCAATCTACTTACCACAGTACTTATTGCTACTGCGATTTTCGCGTCCTCTTCAGTGATGGCGCAGGATGGCGAAGGCAGCATTTTTACTGGTGGCGACATGGCCAAGGGAGAGACATTATTTAACAATAACTGTGCTTCGTGTCACTATCCTACCGGAGATGTGCTTGCAGCACCCGGACTCGAAGGAATTGACGAGCGCTGGGAAGGCAAGGAGGAGCTGATCGTTACCTGGATTCAAAATCCAAACGATGCAATTAATACCGGAGATCAGTATGTGAATTCTATGGTGGCTGAGTACAAGCCGCGTTTTGGAATGATGCAGGCTCAGGCTGTAAGCAAAGAGGATATCAAGCACATCCTCACCTATGCTCTTGAAGGTGATCACGGTGCTGACGAAGAAGTTGTTGCCGGTGGCGAAGACTGGTACGCCTGGGATGACGACTACTCTACCGAAGATGACGAAGAGTCGTCTTACGGCATTTGGTTCCTCATTCTCGGAATCATCTTCTTGATCATTGCACTTTCTGCAGCTGGAATCAGAAGACAGATTCAGACTTACATGCACCAGCAGAAAACTGGTGAGTCGCTGGAAAGCGAAGGCTACTTCGTGAGATTTAAGAAATGGGCGTGGAAAAATCGCGTTTCGGTTTCTCTTGTCGGTATGTTTATCACAGTCTTTGTACTTGTGCTTGCATACCAGGCGGCTATGGAGATCGGTGTTTACACAGGTTACCGTCCAGAACAACCGATTAAGTTTTCTCACAAACTGCACGCTGGCAAAAACAAAATCGATTGCCAGTACTGCCACCACTCTGCCAGCAAGTCCAAGCATGCCGGAATTCCATCAGTGAATATTTGCATGAATTGCCACACAGGAATCAAGAAAGGCAACGATGAAGAGGCAACGGCAGAGATCCAAAAGATTTACGATGCAATCGGATTTGACCCTGAGATGGGTGCTTACATAGAAGATTACGAAGAAAAGCCTGTGAAATGGGTGAAGGTGCACAACCTCCCTGATCTGGCTTACTTCAACCACTCGCAACACGTTGAGGTGGCCAACCTGGAGTGTCAAAACTGCCACGGCCCTGTTGAGACTTACACTGTAGGTCGCGTGTCTTCGGTTGAGGACAACAATAAAACTAAAGGTGCTATCGAACTCAGCAAGCCGACCCTGACTATGGGATGGTGTATCGAGTGTCACAATAAAGCATCTGTTCAGGTAGCTGGTTCTGATAACGGTTACTACCAGGAAATCCACGACAGGCTGGTAGACAGCGAGCGTGGTAGAGAAGAATTGAGAAAATATCTCGAAGACGAGAAAATTACAGTGAGAGAACTGGGCGGATGGGAATGCGCCAAGTGTCACTATTAAAATAATTTTGAGAGCGCCCAATGGGAAACACAAAGAAATATTGGACTGGACTCGAGGAGCTGGATAACACAGCTGCTTTCAAAGAGTCTATGGAAAATGAATTTCCTCAGGAGCAATCAGTTGATGAGTTCCTGTCGGATGATAAATTGAAAGAGACTTCCACCGGAAGACGCGACTTTCTCAAGTTCATGGGCTTTAGTGTGGCTGCTGCTACGCTCGCTGCCTGTGAAACTCCGGTGACAAAATCAATTCCTTACGTTAACAAACCCGAGGAGATTACTCCGGGTGTTGCCAATTACTACGCTTCAACGTTTTATGACGGAAGCGACTACGGTAACCTATTGGTAAAAACACGCGAGGGTCGCCCAATTTTGATCAAGGGTAACCGCGAGCACGGAATTGACGGAGGTACGCTCAATGCAAGAATTAACTCTTCGATTCTTCCTCTTTATGATTCTGCTCGTTTGAAGCAGCCAAAAGTGGATGGTCAGGATGCTACATGGAAAGATGTAGACGATAAGATGGGCGCTGCTTTGCAAGCCGGAGGAAACATTAAAGTGTTGACTTCTTCTATTGCCAGCCCGACTACCCAAAAGTCAATCGATCAGTTCGTTCAGGCTCACAATGCTGAGCACATCGAGTACGATTCTGTTTCTTATGCGGGAATCAGAAAAGCGAACAAAGCGGACTTTGGTGTTAACGGAGTTCCTAAATACGATTTTTCAAAAGCGAAAACGATTGTCAGCATCTCTGCAGACTTTCTCGCAAACTGGTTGATGCACAACCAATATGTTGGTCAGTACGCTCAAACCAGAAAACCAGGCGGTGACTGGATGTCTAAGCACTTCCAGTTTGAGACAGTGATGAGCCTGACCGGTACAAATGCCGATCACAGAACGGCCATCAAACCTTCACAAGAAGGATTGGTAGCTGCTGCACTTCTCAACGCTGTTGGTGGTGGTCCTTCGGTAGATGCTAAAGGCCTCAACAAAAACGCGATCATCAAAGCGGCAGAAGCTTTGAAGAGCACAAGAGGAGAATCACTTGTTGTTTCAGGAAGCAACGATCCGCAAGTTCAAACACTTGTAAACGCGATCAATGCCAAGCTAGGAAACTACGGATCGACTATCGATCTGAGCAAGCCTATCAGCCTATTCAAAGGTGACGATGAAAAGGTAGCACAGCTCGTGAGCGACATGAATAACGGATCTGTAGATACGTTGATCGTTTACGGATGCAATCCTGCTTACTCTTGGTACGATACCGAAGCGTTCAGAACAGGACTTGAGAAAGTGAAGAATTCAGCTTGCTTCAGCTTGTTTAGTGATGAGACTGCTTCTCGCTGCGCAGTGCAAGCACCGGATGTTCACTTCCTCGAAAGTTGGAACGATTTCAGTCCTTACAACGGACGTGTAGATATAGCTCAACCGACTATTTCACCATTGTTTAACTCGCGCCCAGCACAGGAGAACTTCCTGAAATGGTCGGGTAACAACGATGACTACTACACTTACCTCAGAAAGAATTACAATGCCGCTTACACATCGGCCAACATGAAGACCAACAAGGATTGGAACATGGCTGTGTTGAGAGGTACAATGAAAAATACTCCGGCAGCTGCTGCTCCAGGTTCCGAAATGGAGGGAGATCAACAAGCTGCTGCTGCAATGGCCTTCACTGGCGATGCGATTGGAGCATCTAATGCGGCCGCCCAAAAAGCCGGTCAGTCAGGCGAAGGTTTTGAAGTTGCATTTTACCAAAAGGTTGGTATCGGAACAGGTAATCAGGCGAGCAACCCATGGTTGCAAGAGCTTCCGGATCCTGTGTCTCGTCTTACCTGGGACAACTACATCACCATGTCGCCATCAGATATTGATGAGCTAGGTTACAACCGCCACATCAGTGAGCGCGAGTACGCCAGCATGGCCAAAGTGACTGTCAACGGAAAAGAGATTACTCTTCCTGTTTACCCACAGCCAGGACAAAAGCGCGGAACTATCGGTATCGCACTCGGTTATGGTCGCGGTGACGGACTCGAAGAAATTGGAAAAGCAGCTTTCACAAATGCTGACTTCACTCCAAACTACAATGCCGGCTACGTTCCTGGAGAAAAGGAAATGGTGCCAATTGGGAAGAATGTTTATCCAATGGCGACCATGCAAAACGGATTGCCTCTTTACTACGCGGTGAATGCCACGTTGGAAAAACAAGAGGTTACTTATCCGCTTGCTTCGGTACAGATTCACGGTACTGTAATGGGCCGCGACTCAGTAGTGAAAGAAACGACACTCAATACATTCAAAGCCGAATCGGACAAGCCGA
>Ga0136604_1000307_pt1 | contig 25806 bp, 15 predicted proteins | sample AntRauFillE10628_FD_104928 | JGI IMG/M metagenome (GOLD analysis project Ga0136604, IMG submission 104928) | Saline lake microbial communities from Rauer Islands, Antarctica - Metagenome Filla E10 #628 | ecosystem: Environmental > Aquatic > Non-marine Saline and Alkaline > Saline | place...
CTCTACTGTGCGCTGTGTACCCCAATCTAAGCGTTTACACGTCATTGTTGAAAAAAGAGAAACTAGGAAGTGATGGGTGTACAAACTTGGGTCATCATCCTTAAGATCCCTTAGGAGCTCTCTTATTTCTTTATCATCATTTAGTGTTTTGTAGAGGCCATCACAAATTTTTTGTCCTTCCTCAAGGAGTTGTGGATGTAATCCTTTTGTGTAAACTTCTTCAACATATTTTTCCACTAGGCTTTTTGCAGCGCCAATTCTTTTGGTTAGTTTTTGTATGGGCCTATCATTAAGTTTTTGAAGAACGTTGTTAATAAAGTTGATATAGGTGGATCTATCTCTGGTTAAAAAATATAGGTGAGTGACTTTTTCTTCACTTACATATCGTTCCAATCTTTTTGTATCAAAAGATTCACCTTTATGAAGGATTTTAACGTACTTATTTTTTGCTAATTTAACGTAGTGATCAAATATTGTGGCACTTCCAGTGTAGAAATCATCAATGTTAATTCTAGTGAATTCGTCATCAAAGGCAGTGACGATTTCATCGTCACTGTGGCTTTCTTTTGGCTCTATTCTTTTCCATCCTTCAAACTGATTTGTTTGCTCGAGGCATCTTAAGATATGCTCACAAGTATAGGGCTTTATGATAACTTGACCTGCCCCTAATTGTTGCATTGTTGACGGCGTGAGCTCTAGGTCATCTAGTATTTTTTGAGATCCTACCGTCAAAAGCACACGAACTGAGGGAGCATTTAGTTTCATGTATTTCAATACTGCCAGGCCGTGATGGTTTTGAGTTGAGAAATCGAGTATAAGCGTTTTATATTGACCTTTATAGATGTTGAGTTGACATTCTTTTCCATTACTTGCCACTTGTACGTGGTAGCGATTGCCTTCAAGAAAGGTCTGCAGACTTTTGGTTTGCTCTTCATCTGGGTCGCATATAAGTAGTTGGCTCAGCATAATATAAAACTCTATGTCGGATATGTTTTAATGTATGATAATTATAACAGCTATCAGTAGTTAATATTTCTTAATTTTTGTTTATTCATTACCCAATCTTCTCAGGAGGGTATTTTGGACGCTTTAAAGATTGCTTATTTGAATATCTCCGAAGATATAAGTGCTGACTTAATAAGTGTAAGAGAGCAGCTTCATAAAAAGCCCGGTGTAGTTTTTCTGTTCCTACCAAGCAACAAGTGCCAAGAAGATGTGGCAACTTCACTTTTTAATCTTTTTAATTGTCCTGTTGGATGCTGCTCGAGCGCCAGCAGTATTTATTTAAATCAGTCCTCTGATTCAAATATTGTGGCACTCAGTATTGACGCAAAACTCTGCAAAGGTCACACCATTTTTATCTCAAATATGAAGGAGATGGATGAGATAGAAGATGCTTGCACCAAAGTTACCAGTCTCGTTAATTCGATAAAAGAAAAACAAAGCTTATTGTCGGTTTTTTTAGCCGATGGACTAAGCCAAGTTGAGGATATGGTTATACACTTTCTGAGCAATGCCCTGTCTGGTGTTCCCGTTATTGGAGGTTCTTCATCAGATGATTTAACTTTCGTTTCAGCGCCAGTCTATTATGAGGGTGAATTTCATGAAAATGCAGCAACCCTTCTTTTACTTGAAATGTCGGTAGATTTTGAGGTTTTTAAAATTCAGAACTTTTACCCGACGAATAAACGTTTAGTTATAACTAAGGCCGATGAAGGAAAAAGGACCATATATGAAATAAATGGAGAGCCAGCTCTTCAGAAATATGCTGAGCTTGTGGGGAAAAAACCAGATGAGTTAGTTCATGCTGACTTTGCAGAGCATCCGCTTGCTCTGTGCATCTCGGGGGAGATTTTTATCAGAAGTGTGGAGCGTTCTTCTCAAAATATGGCCATTATGGTCTATGGTCACATCTATGAAGGCGCCGTGTTGCGAATTGCTCAATCTGATGATCTTAGTGAATCTACTCTTAAGAGTTTAAACCAAATACGATCGGGTTTCCAGGAAGTTTATGGTGGCCTTGCCTTCGAGTGTATCTTAAGAAAAGAAGAGCTTTTAACTAAACCTAAAGAGATGCAAGAGGTGTACGAATATTATCGTCAGTATAATCTTATAGGTTGTCATACCTATGGAGAACAGTTCTTAGGTCATCATGTTAATCAGTCTGTGACGGGAGTTTTGTTTGGAAGAAAAAAATAAGATAAAAATTTTAGAGGCAAGAGTTCTGGCCCTAGAGAAGACGCGTGATATTCTAATGGATAAAATTGAATTCTATCAAACATCGGTGGGTAAAGAATTTAATTCTATTCAATCAAGTTTTTTTCTTTCAAGAAAAGCAATAGAAACCCAAGCCGACAAAGAGAGACTGACAGAAGTTCTGGCCTTACAATCTTATAAAATGGGGCAAATCTTCAGATCTCTTCCAGGTGCAGTGTTAATTACTACTAATGAGGGGAAGCTTCGCGAAGCTTATCCTGGTGTTGAGTTTCCCTTTGTTGATTTTTCGAAAGGGGATGAATTAATTGATGTTTTTTGTGGAAACTTTGAGAATGATTATTTTAGAGCTATAAGAAGTCCTGAGTTCAAAGAGAAAGGTATGCTATTCTATCAAGCTCAGTGTGTTCAAAAAGATAAAGAATATTTTCTTCAGGTAGGAGTGTCTAAGCTGCAGGGGGATGAGCTTGTCTTGAGTGTCAGAGACATAACCCAAGAAGTTGTTTTGAAAAAGGCCATGCAAGAGCAAGAGGCCCAAATGATACATACAACAAATTTGGCTTCATTTGAAGGAATGGCGTCAAGTGCGGCACATGAGATTAACAACCCATTGACCGTACTAATATTTAGGACACAGCATCTTAAGTCACTCATTTTATCAGGTACTTATACCTCTAAAGAGCTTACAGATAGTCTTTCCCTGATAAAAAAAATGGCCGAAAGGATCTCAAAAATATCTGTCTCTATGAGGCGATTGTCTCGTGACTCTCGAGATGAGTCAAAAAGTAAGGTTTTCATTACTCACGTCTTAGAAGATGTACAAAGTGTTTCTTCCCATAAGTTTTATCAAATTAGTGTGGATTTACGTATCGATATCTCAGATATTCTTCATGAAAAGGAAGTAATGGTTTACCCTGTTCAACTTTCTCAGGTTATTATTAACTTACTAAATAATGCTTTTGATGCTGTTGAAAAAGTCGATGATAAGTTTGTTGAAATCCAAGTATCGGTAAAAAACAAAAAAAATCTCGAGATACGTGTAAAAGATTCAGGAAAAGGTATTCCAGAGAAACTTAAGGCGAAAATTTTCGATCCTTTTTTTACAACAAAGTCAGCAGATCGAGGTACAGGGATTGGACTTGGGCTGTGTAAGACAATTGTTACTAAGCATGAAGGTCATTTCTATCTTGATGAACAAGCAGAAAACACATGTTTTGTTATAGAGATTCCTGATGCTGTGGTTGGTTAAGATGAGATTTAACATGGGCCAAAAATACAACGCCATACTCATCTAGCTTTTTCTGACCGACACCATGTATCATCAAAAAGTCGTCTTTATGCCTTGGTAAAAATGTGCATATTTCATGAAGTGTTTTGTCACTAAATATGACATATGGTGGCACATTTTTTTCATCCGCCAAATCTCTTCTTAATTCTTTAAGAGTTTCAAAAAGATCCATATTAGTGTGATCAGCACTTTCAGTTTTTTTCTTTGTTTTAGGCTTGAGGTTCTTATCTGATTGCATTCGCATTAAAAACTTTGACTCACTTTTAAGAATTTCACCGGCCTTATTTGTCAGCCCAAGATTTTTATACTCCCAGTCGCGTATTTTTATATAGCTTTGGTTGAGTAGTTGTCTAATAACACTATTCCAATGTCCTTTGTCTTTTTGCTTACCAATACCAAAGACAGAAAGCTGGTCATGACCTTTGTCGATTGTTTTCTGGGCCTTAGAACCTCTGAGGACATCTATGATATGACCTGCTCCAAAAATTTGCTTTGTTTTAAAAATAGTTGAGAGTACTTTTTGGGCATCTTCAGTAAAATCAAAAACCTTTGGAGGATCAAGACAAACATCGCAGTTTCCACATTCTTTAGGGGCCGATTCATCAAAATAACTTAATAAGTAATGCCGTCGACATTTTGGGGTCTCACATAGACCTAGCATTTGATCCAGTTTTAAACGTGCGACCTTTTTGTAAAACTCAGGAGCTTGAGTTGTCTCAAGCATTTGAGAGAGCTTTACAACGTCTTGAAGGCCATAAACCATCCATGCACTACTGGGTTTACCATCACGTCCTGCACGGCCTGTTTCTTGATAGTAGCCTTCTACACTTTTTGGAAGATCCAGATGTGCGACAAAACGTACATCTGGGCGATCTATCCCCATTCCAAAAGCGATCGTTGCTACGATGATGACTGTCTCTTCTCTTTCAAATTTTCTCTGAACTCTTAAACGCTCTTCAGACCTAAGCCCTGCATGGTAGGCCAGGGCATTGTGACCTTTATCCTTGAGGGCCTGAGCGATACGTTCAACTTTCTTTCGAGAAAGACAATAAACAATTCCCGTGTCTTGCTGGTGCTCAGTTTTGATAAAATCATCAAGTTGTGGAATTTCATCACGTCTTTCTCTAATCATGTAGCGAATATTTGGGCGATCAAAGGAGGAGACAAAGATTTTAGCGTTGCTTAGATTAAGCTGTTTTACTATGTCATTTTGAGTTTTAGAGTCCGCGGTTGCGGTCAAGGCCATTATTTGAGTTTTTGGGAAAAGATTTTTAAGTTCGCTGAGTTTCATATAGTCATTTCTAAACTCATGTCCCCATTGCGAGAGGCAATGGGCCTCATCTATAGCACATAAGCGAATATCAGCATTTTTTAATAATTGTTGGACTCTTCCGCCAAAAAGTCCTTCAGGTGAAATATAGAGTAGTTTTAATTCTTTATTTTGGATCTCTTGTTGAACTTTATTATATTCCTCGGAGCCGAGCGTGGAATTCAACGTGCGCGCTTTTATACCCGATTCTTTTAGGTTTCTGATTTGGTCATTCATCAATGATATCAGTGGAGAAATGACAACTGTAAGACCATCGCTGAGCAGGGCAGGAATTTGAAAGCAAAGGGATTTACCTCCACCTGTCGGCATAATAGAAAGCACGTCGTGGCCCTCTAGGTAGCCGCTAATGACTTGCTCTTGAGTGAGCCTAAACTCGCTGTGTCCAAATACTTCTTGAAGAATAGTTTTTGCATCAGAAATCATAAAATGCTCCCCATTTGTCAGTTGTACAACATACGAGACATTCTGTCTTTGACAAGGTGCTAGAAAATAATGGATCTGGATAATTCTAATTTGGAATGGGCTAACTTTCTATTTGAAGGATCTCACAAGTCTTGTGAATAAGCTTTGTCTTTGAGAATGGCTTAACGAGGACGTTTTTAACACCAACGTTTAAGACGTCCATCATGGCCTGGTGGTCTAAATAGCCACTAATGAGCAAGAATTTTACTTTTCTGTATTTAATGGACTTGGAGATAATGTCGATGAAGCTTGTGCCATTTTTATCGGGTAGACTATAGTCGACAATCACAAGGTCAAAATAATCATTTCTAATTTTCATTAACGCCACGCTAACAGATTCCGCTACAACTACGTTTTTAAAAAGTTGTGTCTGATCTAAAAAGAGTTTAATAAGTTGGCAGATCTTCGGTTCATCATCAATGATAAGAACATTTGGCCTATGGTGATCTGTTGATGTGAAGTGTGGGGCCATATTAGCTGCCCCCATTTTTCAAGGCATCTTTAATGGCCTGAAACATATCATCTTTACTAAATGGCTTGTTAATCATGCCACTAAGAGCAAGAGGTACACTATCTTGTTTGAATTTATCTTGATTATCAGGAGAGCTCATATAGAGAATCGGAATTTTAGGATTTTCTTCGCGAACGGCTTGCGCAAATTCTTTTCCACTCATTTCTGGCATGTTGTAATCAACAATAATGAGGTCTAAAGGTAGCTCTTTTAACATTTTCAAGGCATCGTGAGGATTTGCTGAGCCTATAAAAACCATGTCCTTTTCTGTGATCATGTTATTTAGTAAATTAAGAATTTTAACTTCGTCATCGACAACTAAGATTCTTTTGAGCCCCGCATCAGTTTTTCTTCCTTGAAGGATTTCATTTTGTGTGTAGCTCATCATTTCAATACAAGGCAATATGATTTCGAATTGTGTTTGTTTGTCATTGGAGTGTTTAAGTTTAAGCTCTCCACGGTGAGAGAGTATTATTTTTTGAGAAATGGCCAAGCCTAGGCCCGTTCCTTCTCCAATGGGCTTTGTCGTGTAAAAAGCATTAAAGATTTTTGAGCGGCCTTCCTCTGGAATGCCTTCACCATTATCGGTAAAATAAATATGGAGTGTATTGTCCTTTTTTTCCAGATCGATACTGAGCTGAGGTCTTTGTTTTGTTTTTGTCATGGAGTCAATAGCATTTTTGATAAGGTTCACAAAAACTTGCTCAAGTTTTGGAGCGTCGATTAGTGCAACTGCACTAGATTGTATAGGCTTAAAATTGACTAAAACATCATGCTCTTCAAGTTTGGGAGAAATAAAGTCTAGTGTTCTTTGAATAATCTCAGCAAGGCTTGCGTACTCTCGATTGGATTCGCTTTGATGAAGAAAGCTCTTCATATTACCCATTATCGTATTAATACGCTTATGGGCCTCAGTTATGTCGGCGAGACAGGTTTTGACCGTTTCCATTTCTGGCTCGCTTACCGGACCTTCACCTAGTAAAGACTCGATGACTTCAAGGTTTCCAGAAGCAATAGTGAGAGGGTTGCTTATTTCATGAGAAATATTAGCAGTCATCTCCCCAATCGTGGTGAGTTTATCGGCTTGAATAATTTGGTTATGAGTTAGTTCAAGCTCCTTGAGTTGCGCCTTGTACTTGTCGTAAAGTCTTTTCTCAATCGTAATATCATTAAATGAAACTAAGTAATCTTGATCTTCTATAGGACTCACTTTTATAACAATGCTGCATGATTCATTTGAATCTTTGAAATTGACATCAATTTCAGGTGATAGCTGAAGGATTTTCTCCTTCTTTGCCGCCTTCACCATATCTTGAACCGTAATCTCTGTATTGAGAAGTTCAGATATGTTTTTGATCTTTTTAAGTTGTCTCGGAGAGAGTTTAGAAAGAGTGCTCAGATGATGGTTATAGTAAAGAATGTCACCATCAGAGTTAACGACTAGAATCGCTTCAAATAATGTGTCGAGAATATTGTATGCTTTACTCATTCTCAACCTACTTTTGCTGCTTGATAAAGTTGAAGTATTGGGCCTCAATGGCATCGAACTCTAATTCTTCACCTGTTTCGGGATGTTTTATTATGGGGGCTTTGCCCTGAACTACTTGCTCCGTTTTTAAAAGGATAGGGAAAACCTGGTCTTTTTCTTCAGAGTAGTAAGGCGCATAGAATGAATCAATACGGGCCCCTTCTCGCATAAAGCCTTGGACCATATTAATTTGTTCTATTAGAACTTGAGGGCAATTTTTATAGATGAGTTTTGCGCCTTGAGGTAGATCTTCAATGAAATTGATCCATTCTCTCACTCCACATGAGTTCATCATGGAAATATTTTGAAAATCGAAGACGTAAAGATTATTTTCGTAAGCGAGAATATGCTCAAAATTTGCATCTTCATCAATCGGCCCGCATAGCTCAATATAGAGTTGGTCGTCTAAAGTTTTTGTTTTGATTTCTAGGGTGTCCGACATAAATCAGGCCTCGTAAAAATAGTGAAAAGAAGTAGTTCTTTTTTTATAATTAAGGTAACGCTTATTAACATCAATTATAGCAATAATTTCGTTTCCATGTTCTATAGAGCAATTAAATATCAGTTGATTTGCATGGTGAAAAACAAAGTACAAACCAAGACCCGCACCAGGTGTTCGGTTATTGGGTCTTTTTTCGCGAAAACTTCGTTGTAAGCTCGAGATGATCTGTTCTTTTGAAAGGGGTTTATTGTGATCTCTCACGCTGATCGCTAACTTTTGTTCATCAAGACCAAGTTTGAGTTCGATGGAGTCTTCATGACCTACAAAAATGGACTCTGTGCGATTACGTGAGGCCAAATCCTGCATATGATAGAAAGCATTGGTCAGTAATTCGTTATAGATCACTTTAATGTAGTTTTTTGGTCCATCAAAAAAAGGAGTGAAATCAATACCTTCTAAAATTACATCAACAACTTGTTTGGCATCTCTCGAATGAAAAAGTTCTTCTGAGCTTAGCAGGGCGCCTTCATCTAGATATTTTTCAGGACCCCATATATTTTGTAGCTGGTATTTTAAAACATTGGTTATGATTTCATCAGTGAGGTATGAACTCTCTCCAGTTATATGTGAAAGATCGTATTGTTTCATTGTCTCTAAAACATTGGTTTCATCGGGGTCGCTGCTTATCGCTATAATTTGTGCATTTTTTTGCTGGGCCTCATTGTATTTTTCACTAAAAGCCGGATCCTGGGTGTCGATAAGCCAGCTCAGTCGGTCAGCTTTATGGTCTCTTTTTTCTAAGCTTATATTGTACTTTTCAAGTTGCTCTTTTGAGAGCGCTATTCCTTTCGTCGTTAGATCGATGAGGGAATGCTTATTCTCTTTCATACGCCCTCCCAGTGACCACATATTAAGGTAACATCATCTTCAAAAGGGTGTTCTTTATTAAAACTTATGAGTTGGTTGATGATGTTCTCTCGTATTTTTGTCACTTCTGTTGTTTCAGATGATAAAAAAGCCTTGAGAAAGTTTCGCTGGCCCCATTGCTTACCTTCAGGGTTTTCTGCTTCTGTGAGTCCATCTGTCCATAGTACGAACACATCATTTTTTTCGAGTTGGAAGTTTCCAGGCTTAAAAGATGGTGTTTTCTCATGTCCAAGTCTTGGCCCTTTTCCCTCCATCAGAGGAATAAGATCTTGTTTTGTGGCCGCGCGATCATGAGGTACTCGTAGAACCAGGGGGTCGAGGTGCGAGGCGTTTGAATAGGTGAGATTCCCCGTTTTCTGGTCAAATATCATCACAAAGCCAGTAAGAAGTATGTCTTTTCCGATCCTTGTTACTGTTTCATTCATAAAAGTTAAGATTTTTTCAGGTGTAGATAGGATATCTGGATGAGTTTTTGATACTTGTTCTAATGTCTGAACACAGCTATGAACTGTGGCGGTTAGGAAGGCCGCAGGGACTCCATGTCCGGTAGCGTCGGCAATGATTACGATTGTCTTATCCTCAGCTTCAATATGACCCCACCAGTCTCCACCACATTCAGTTGCAGGTGTGTAAAATGATGCCAGTGATAGTTTTTGTATTTTGACTTTATTGGGAGGAAAAAACGAATCTTGGACGAGTTTTGCGACGGCCAACTCATTTTCAAGCCGACTTTTTTCTTTCATTTCTTGGATATAAACGAGTATTTTTTCGCTCATAAAGTTAAAAGATCTTCCTAGTGAGCTGATTTCATCTGATCCTTTAATCTCAACCCTAGATTCAAAGTCTCCTTGTGCAATTTTTAATGTTGCTTGATAAAGTTTTTCGAGTTGTCTTGTCAGAGACTGTGAAAAAATAATACCAACCATAATAGTAAAAGAAAGAATGAGAAGTGCAATAATGAAAGATTGTTTTACAAGGTAGTCTGCAGCAGAAAATGCCTGTTCTCTTGAAATTACGCTCATGATTTCGATGCGGCTTTCTCCAATACTTTGATGGGCCACAAGGTAGCGTTGATTTGAATCGACTTGGATTTCTTTTACAGACTGTAGCCCTTGAGTTGTTGTTTTCTTTGTTTTGTCGAAAAGAGTCTGGAATGTTTCTTCTTTTATTTTTTGAGTGTTTACTAACGGGAGAATTGTGTTGGTACTGTCCTGAAGGATATAGTCAAAAACTCTTTGTTTCGAAAAAGCTTGGGTTAAAGAATTGAGATTTGTTATTATAAGAGAAAGTGAGTTCTCATTATCCTTTTGTGCTTTGATAGTTAGCATATGTGGTCCGATTAAGTCGAATTCCTGGGCGAAAGGGTTAATCAAGTAAATATTGTTCAGTGGAGGAGATTGTAGATATTTTTGAGCTACTTGATATACAACTTGCGCCCATCTCTCTTTTGAGAGAGCTTCGAGCTGAGTCAGCTCTTGAGACATAAAGCTTTCTAGATACTTTTGTTGGAGAGTTTTAGCTGGATCTAGCTCACTTGAAAGCTTGGCATAGGATAAAATCTCCTCATTTTGATCGAGATAATTTTTTAGCTCAGATTTTTGTCCTTCGGCCGAAATTCTTTCAATGAGCTTGAGGTAGGTATCTTGGTCTTGAATTGTTGCATTTAATTTTTGTTCGAGTTGTTCGAGACCATTAAGGGAGGCTTCATATACGTACGCAGTCTTATCTTTTCTAAAAAGGTCAATGGCAAACCATGCATAACTACCAAGAGCTGCCAGCAGTAATGTACAAATTAAAAGGATGATTTTGACTTTTAATGAAAAGCCGACCTTTTTGGTCAAGTCCATCTCCGTGGTAAAAAACGTTGAGCGTTGCTAAAATAGTATAGCAATATGACAATTAATAAAAGTTGACTAAAACTGGAGCTTTTTTCTGAAGAGGATTTTAAAGCTAAGTGCAGATAAGGCCTTATTCCTCATTATGTTGGTGCTTATGGCGACATCCGTTTGGCTTTTGCAAAAAAGCAAGTATGTTTCACCACTTGGCCAAAATTTTGAGATGATTGCCGTTGCTCAAAAGCACGTGAACGAAGTCCGTTCAAAATCTTCTAGCTCTATTGCTTGGGCCTCAATAGAGGGTGGTCAAGGGCTTTATAACTACGATCAAATATTTACGCACGAGGGATCGCAAGTTACTTTAAGTTTCCTTAATGATAATGAAGTTACCGTTCAAGAAAACACGTTGCTTCGATTGCAAAAAACTGAAAATGGGACACAGTTGAACCTGGATAGAGGATTTATTGTGGCCAATCTTTCCCAGGGTAAGGGAAGTGATAAAATGCTCTTTAGTGTAAATGGGCAAATTTTCGAAGTTTCAACGGCCAAGAGTGCAAATGTTCAGATTGTAAGAGAAGGCGAAACAGCTTCGCTCCAGGTCCTTAATGGAGAGGCCTCTTTAAAACACAAAGGGGGTGAGTCTTTTCGCCTCGAGCAAAACTCACAGGCCATAATCGATGGTGATAGGCCAACATTAGAACTCCTACCTTTATCAAATACTCGTCCTGACTCAGGTCAGATTTTTTATACGAATTCAAGCGCCTTAGTTGAGACAAGATACACTGGAGAAACGAAAGGTAAGGCATGGACTCATTTAGCGCGAGATCCTTTTTTTAAACAAATTGTTCAGAGGTCAATACGTGATAAAGTTGAGCAAGATTTTCGTCTGGAACCCGGGCGTTATTTTTGGCGCTTAGAAAATAAAGCAAAGCAAGCATTAAGCTTAAGTACATACTTTGATGTAGTTCTTGAAAAACCTCCACGCTGGCTTCTTCCGAGAAGAAAAAGGTTGTTCTTTAATCTTGAAGTAGCTTCAAAACCCTCAATTGACGTAGATTTAAAGTGGCAACATGAAAATGCCAGTGGTTATTTATTGTCCTTGGAAAAAGATTCAAAAGTCTGGAAAACCTGGAGCCTTAAAGACCCTCATTATAAGGTTTCTTTAGATGAAACCGGACGATACGAAGCTCGAGTGAAAGTCACAGGGGCTGGTCGTGAAGAGGCGATATGGTCAACAAGCATTGAACTTAATTTAACACAACAGGCCCCTAGTCGACCGAAATTGATCCTTCCTGAAGATAAATCTCAAGTCTTTCTTTTTCAGCAAGAGACTGAAATCAAACTCTCTTGGGATAGAGGACTTTATGCAAAGAAGTTTGAGGTTCATGTATGGGGAGAAAATGGATCAAAAGTTTATAAAACACAAGATAGTTGGCTGTTTCTAAAACTCGACTCTTCAGGTCTTTATGAGTGGGAAGTTGTCGCCTTTTCAGATCTAAAAAAATCAGAATCAAGCCAAAGGTTTTCTTTCGAATTAAATAAAAAGATTTTGAGCGCATCTTCTCCTGCTGATGGTGCGGTGATTGAGTTAAATAAGCCTCATCAAGAAGTAGATTTTGAGTGGAAAAAAATTGAAAAGGCCAAGTCTTATTCCTTTGAACTCTCAAGAGATCCTTCTTTTCAAAATCTTACATCGAGTCAAAAAATCACATCGACTCAGGTTAAAATCAGTATTCCTGAGACGGGTATATACTATTGGCGGGCCAAGGCCATCAACTCAAATGGAAAAGAAGTTTACTCTAAACCTTACAAGGTTCTTTTAACTCCTACACCGCCGCCGCCTAAGCCTAAATTAGATCAGGCACCTAAAGTAGAATATCTTGAGTCCTCGCTAAATTTTGGACCAAGTTCTTTGTGGCAGGCCATGATTGATTTATTAATTTCACCTGCTTATGCACAAGAAAAGAAAGTAAAGCTTTCTTGGCCATCTGCTCCTTTTGATGTGAAGGCCTATAAAATTCGTCTAATCGATAACGACGGCGAGGTTGTTTTTGAAGAGCAAGTGGATCTACCAGAGTACGTTTGGCAAAAGCCTAGTGTTGGTAATTTCACATGGGAGATGGCCTATGTTGATTATTGGGACCGTGTTGGACCTTATAGTGATCCACAAGAAATTGAAATAGAACAGCTTATGGTAGGAGTGAATTCATTAGATGTAGAAATAGGAGTTGTGTTATCAGCTCCAAAAATAAAACAACAACCTAGAGATGAAAAAGAAATTAATCTATTACAACCTCGACATGGAAAAGTTTTAGAGAGGCCTCAAACGCTAAGGTTTAAATGGGCCTTGGAGAATGTTGGTACAGACATTGAGAAACTTTATTTTGAGTTGTGCAACAACTTGGCCTTTAAAGAACTGCTTATTCGTAGGGAAATAGAACCAGATACAAGTCAGATACCACTCGGAGTCAATTATGGAGTTTTCCCTTCAGATAAAGCTCAAGTGAAGTACTGGAGAGTTTATGCTGAGCTTAAAGATGGAAGTATCTTAATTTCAAAACGTCGTCGTCTAGAGTTTAGACCAATCTTTCAAGAAAAGGTGATTGCAAAAAAGAAAACTTCTCCTGACTCTTATTTCGAGATCCATTATCTGGCATCCCAAGTTAACTTCAATCAGACATTAACAAGTTCACAAGAAGTAAAAGTCAGTGGTTCTTCTATTGTTGGAGGTGCAGTGAGCTATACTGGGTCTGGGTGGTTAACATCTTTTTCTCTTCAAAGTGGACAAGTTTTTGAGGAAAAAGATTTTAGGTCAACAACGCTAGAGACTCTGTATCGCTTTGATCTCCCTTTTTTTAAGTTGCTGGATTGGCGGCTCGGCGCTGTCGCTTCTCATCAATCCTCATTTGAAGTTTCATCACAAGTGGTTCAAGAGACTGGTGTCTTTAATTTTTCGGGAATCGCCCAGACCTCGTATCAGTCGCCTCAAAAGACATGGAGTTTCAAGGTTGATCTTTTGGCCGGACAGTTACTTGGACTAAGGAGCTCTTTAAAGTTTTCTTTTTGGAATAACTACTTTGTTTTGATGAACTTACACACCCTCAACTTCTCAGATGAACGCTCGCAGAGCTTGATTGGTGTTGGCCTAGGTAAGCGTTTATCTTGGGAATGAGTAAGTATCTGCTTCTGCCGTATATTGTTGGCAAAATTATAGAAAAGGGCGATATTTGTTCTGCTGTAATCAGATTATGTTGACATTCATTTCGTTGCTCTAAATACCTGTTTTGTATAGTTAAAGCCGTGTTACACGCCAATAGATAATATCTCGTATTTTTAATAGATTATAATATTAGCATGAAGGTTTATTTAAATTTTGGGTTCTATCTATTGATCACTTTTGTTCTTTTGGGTTGCCAAGCCTCAGACGACGAAGAGCAACCAGCGGTACCGGACGAGACTGTAGTTGAAGACGATAATGAAAATCCTATTGAAAATCTTGGTGCATGCTATAAAGACACTTATGAACCTACGCCAGATGATCATGTTGCCAAGCTAGACATTCTCATTGTTTCGTACAACTCAATAAATCTCAAACCTCATAGAAAAAGACTATCAGATAATATTCATCATCTCTTTGCGCAAATTCCAGACGGTGTCGATTACCGTGTGGCAGTTATGCCAGGACTTGGTTCTCATTCAAGCAAGTCAGGAAAGCTTTATCAAAGGTCATCAGAGCCGTATGTCTTGAGATCTGACTCTATGGATGTTTCGGAAATGAAGTCTCATATCAATCAAAAACTCAATCCACCTGTTTTCGAGGTTGTTCTTGAAACACTTTTTGGTGGAGGAAGTATGGGGCTATATTCTCTATATAAAGGACTTGAGGACAATGTAGACGAGATTCAGTCTCAGGGTCTACTTAGAGATGAAGCTTCTCTTTTAGTTCTCCAGATTACGGATCAAGCAGATGTTTGTGCTCGCTATCCAGACAATGTTGATACATTTAATAGGCGCTTTAGATCTACGCATCTAACTTCAAGAAATAAGGCATTTGAAAGAGACTGTTTTATCGAAAATGATCTGGGCGAAAGTATTCAACTCGATGTTCATACCGTCTATGAGAAACTCAAAGAGAATACCTCTGGAGCTTTGAATATTTCAGGTATCCTTTATAATAATCAGGCCACAGTTCCTCATACAGCTTGGAAAGAGTATGGATATGGGTACATTGATCTTATCGAAAAAGCTGGTGGCATAACTCATGACTTGGCCAGCTCGAACTACGACGAGGCCTTGACTAAGATTGGGCTCGTTTCTTCGGCCAGTGTGATCCAAAACGACAAGTTTAACCTTCAAACTAACACTGTTCTTGCCTCTACTATTGATGTGGAAGTCGATGGTCAGGATATCGATTTCAGCTTTATCCCTGAACTTAATCAAGTCCACTTGAATGAGTCTAGAAGCTCTGCATCCCGTGTGGAAGTTGAATATTGTGAACGAAAAGAAGCAGAGGTTGAAAATGTCGCCCTTGTTTCTGGAGGGAATCATAGTTGCGTTCTTCAACGGGACAATGGGATTCGTTGCTGGGGGATGAATGCTGCAGGACAGTTAGGACTTGGACATACAGAGAATATTGGAGACGATGAACCCATTTATAGTGCTGAACCTATATTTTTTGAAAATAAGATTACAAATCTTGCTGCAGGTGGTTTTCACACGTGCGCTTTGGATGAAATTGGGGATGTATATTGTTGGGGAGGAAATGATTACGGCCAACTTGGATATGGTGATACTGTTAATCGTGGAGTCACAGAGCTAGCAACAAGCCTATCACCCGTTTCTTTGGGTCAAAAGGCCAAAAAGATTTATGCGGGTACATTTTTAACATGTGCGATATTAGAGAACGACACCGCAAGGTGTTGGGGCTTGAACCGTTCTGGTCAACTAGGGCTTGGCCATGTTGAGCCTATAGGAGATAATGAGCTACCAACCGATGTTCCCGCTCTTACCTTCAGTAAAGAGATTTCGCAGTTTGACCTTTCAACAGTAAGTAACCATGTTTGTGCTCTATTTGTTGATGGTGCACAGAAATGCTGGGGGGATAACTTAAGAGGTCAGTTAGGTTTAGGAGACAAAGATAATAGAGGAGATAATGAGCTTCTAAGTGACGTCCCTTTTATTTCTGTCGACAACAATGCAGATCCAATATTTGTTGCCACTGGAAATGAACACACTTGCGTCTTACTTGATAATCAGAATATGAAATGTTGGGGAAGAAACACTTTCAATATGTTTGAGCAGCCGCTATTACAGCTTGCTGCTGATGGAGATAAACCCAGCGATTATGCGACAATAGATTTTGGGACAAGTATCTCAAGTTTTTCGACAGGAAATTATTTTAACTGTGCTATTTCAACCTCTAACCAAGTCAAGTGTTGGGGTGATAACCGGTTCGGACAAGTTGGATATAAGACTCCAGACTCCCAACTTGGAGAGAGTACAGCTCTTGTGGATATCCCGTTTATAGAATTAGGTGATTACCAAGTAGAGAGAGTTGTTGCGGGGGGATTTCATGCATGTGTTCTCACAAAAGCTAAAGGTCAAGTAATGTGCTGGGGAAGCAATCGCTTTGGTCAGCTTGGTTACGGCGATACAGTTTCCACCTCAGACAATGGAGCTCTTACTCCATTAGAGAGAGGAGTTATTGATTTTAATGAAACGACCGAACTTAATTAAAATTAGCCATACTAAGGCCAGCCCAAAAAGCGAGCTTAGATTGATTAAACTTGATGGAATTACTGACCTAATTGCACAGCCAGCAGAGATATCAGACTCAAGGCTTAATTGAGATTGAGAAGTAACCGTTGGGTTCGTTGATACAGATGCAGATGGAGACGAAATTCCTGAAGCACCTGGAATGTCACCATCCCCATCTTCAAGTCTTATGATTCCGACGTCGCCGTCACTTCCGTTCCCACCCGGCGACTCAGTTGTCCCCCCACTTCCGTTAGTAGCACTTAAAGAGGGGGTTCCTGTAACTGTCATATCCCTTAAAGTTGAGAGATAGATAGTCCCTCCAGCACCGCCGCCACCACCGCCGCTGTCACCGTCTGAGCCTGCATCGATAACGCCATTTTGCCCATTATCAGCATCAACATGTATAAAAGCATTGGTCGCTATCTCTATACTTCCTCCGGCCAGAACTCGAAGGATACCACCGCCACCGCCACCGTCGCCGCCTTTGATATCAGTTGCTCCATCATAAGCGCTTCCTCCTGCACCTCCACCGGCACCACCAAAAATTTCGTTATTGAGGTTGTTTGGATTACTATAGCTTGCCGTTGGAGCTGGGCCACCTGCTGCAGTAGGGCTTGGAGAACATCCTCCCCCAAGAGGTCCTGCATCTACGCCTGATATTGGTGCATTTAACCCCGAGTGACGGCCTCCTGAGCCACCTGCTCCAGCGCAACCAGAAAAACCTCCACTGGAAGCTAGTCCTCCTTTTCCGTTCGCATCTATTCCGGAAGGTGCTCCGCCGGGGTCTCCATCAAATCCGGCTGCCCCAGAACCTCCTGAGTGGCCACCAAATCCTGGCGTTGTGCCAGTGGCACTTAAATTTATTTCTCCGTCTATAAGAACGTCTTGCTGAACTCTAATATCAAGAAAGTCATTTCCTGTTTGATTATTGAAAGAATCAACAAAGTTTGGTGTTCCAGTTATGTTAAGAGATTGGCATTGCCACAGGCGAATCTCTACGGATGCAGGAGTTACGCCGTCCCAGTTGCAGGCCCCATCAGTCCCATCGCCTAAATCTAGGGCATAAGAGTGGGGGAGGGTAAAAAAGATGAGAAGCGCTAATAGGCCCCGAAGTGGTGTGTACATACTTAAAATTTTAAGCAGTGTTTCACACCCCGTCTAGGGCCAATTGATTAGCGAAGTGAGACTTCGATCTCTTTAAAGCGACCTTCCCCTATAGAGGAAGTGCTGATTCTTGAGTCTTCACTGAGGTGTTGATGCACAATTCGTCTTTGAGGCGAGTTGAGGGGTTTCAGTCGAATAGGTTTTTGCGAGTCGATAACTTTCTCTTTAATACCGTTGGCCATTTCGATCAGCTCTTGGTCACTTGGACCTTCGCGTCGAGGACGTGAACTCTTGTTATTCGAAGATCTGCCATCTTTTTGTCCAGGTCTAGAACGCTTCGCTCCAGCTGCTTTGTCTTTTTGATCACCGCATATGAAATTCCAGTTGAGCTCTTTTGGAAGCCGGATTTTTTGCGCCAAATAGACCTTAACGAGTTGTTCAAATGAGAAGAGAAGCTCTTTTCTATTGCACAACACAAGCCCTTGGTCTTCACCTGTAAAGTGGACAGTGAGGGTATTGTGTTTAAAGCCTACGCGGACTTCGAGGTTCATCCTTGCGTGATTAAGGATCTCTTCAAGAAAAGGAGTTAAGAGTTTTTTGTATATGGGTTTAAGTGTGACTTTATAAGTGTTCACGCGTGGCCCAAAAAAGAAAAACTTTGGGCGTCCCTTTTTTATCATTTCTGTTTCAAGCAGACCATCGTCTAGTATGCGAAAGTAGCCAAGCGCTGCAAATTTAAGCCTCTCCTCATCTGATGTATTGTAGATGAAGATTCTTTTATCTTTACCTTTAGATTCGTTGGCAACAAAAGGAAAGAGTTGAAGTGGTTCACGTTTTGGTGCAGGAGGCGTTTCTTTCTTCTCTCTAGGAGCTTCTGCACTTTTTTCACTTCTCTCACTTTTATCACTTTTGTGAGTAGGTCGTTTATTGTCATCCCGTTTTTTGTTCCGGTCATTATTTCTCTCAACGACCTTGAGTGTTTTAAAATCAAGGTAAGGCTTAGGGGCTAAGTCCTTAGCGAAGTCATCGTTAGTTAACTCCATCTTTGGGATGCGCTCTCCAATTAATTCCATGATGGGATCGAGAAACTCACTATCCTCAAATGCACAAAAGCTTATCGCCTGGCCAGATTTTCCGGCCCTTCCTGTTCGTCCAATTCTGTGGACGTAGCTTGCCGCTTCTTGGGGAAGGTCGTAGTTGACGACGAGGTTGACGTCTTTTATGTCAAGGCCTCTGGCCGCAACATCTGTACATACTAAAATGGTGACTTTCTTTTCTCTAAAGTCGGCCATGAGTCGTGTTCTTTTGTTTTGAGGCATGGCCCCAGAAATAGGCATAGATTTGAAGTCCATGGCCTTAAGCCATTCGGCCACAAGGTGGGTTTGTACTTGAGTATTACAAAATACCAACGCATATGTGTCTTCGTGGTTTCTTAATAGGCTTGTAAGAAGTGGCATTTTCTCTTCTCGTGAAACCATGGCGATCTTGTGATCAATGTTTTCGACGAGCAGATTGTCCTCATTGAGCTTGAGTTCAAGAGGATCAGATTTGAATTTATAGGCCGTGTTTAACACATCCATGTTGCTTGTGGCACTTACCATGATGAGCTGACGGCTTGTTGGGATTTTATTTAAAATAAATTCGATTTCTTTTTTAAAGCCCATATCAAAAAGTCGATCGGCTTCGTCGAAGACGATACCCCTACATTCTGAAAGATCCGCGCATTTTTGTTTGACGAGGTCACAAAGTCGACCAGGAGTAGCGACGAGAACTTGGGGAAGTTTTTTGAGCAGGTCTTTTTGGTTGTCAATGTTTTCGCCGCCGATAAGGCAGTTTGAGTTGATACCAAGAGATTGACCGATATCATTAAATGTCTTGTGGGTTTGTTGCGCTAACTCTCTTGTGGGACTCAAAACGACATAACCCGCCAGGTCAGCGTCTTCTCCCTCTGCATTCTTTTCTCGCAGCCGAAGAATTTGCTCGATGATAGGTATAGCGAATGAGCCCGTTTTTCCGCTCCCTGTCTCCGCCTGAGCGAAAATGTCTTTTCCTTCAAGAATGGGTGTGATGGTTAATTCTTGAACTGGAGAGGCATTTTTAAAACCAATGTTTTCTAGAGCTTTTACCAGTTCGTCTTTTAGTTCAAATTCTGTGAATGCTTTTGTCGTTTCCATAGTCTCCCTAATTCCTTTGAAGGCCGTACGCTTTGAATGTTTGCTGGGTTTTTTTGCAAACGCGTTCTATAGGCCCAGATTTATATTGTGAGGCCCTTTCTATATACACAACTGTCGGCCATGTGACCAATTTAATTTATAGGCCCTTGAAAACATAAGAGCTAAAGTAGAGAATTATAGGACTATTTATGACAAGGAAGAACTGAATGGCATTTACTCCCGAAATTAACAGCTATTTAACTGGTTTGCGCGAGTCGTCAACGCTGGCGATTAATATGCAGGCCAAAAAAATGCGCCGTGAAGGAGTAGACGTTGCACATTTCGGCTTTGGGCAGTCTCCTTTTGCTGTACCTGAGCTCATCCAAAATGCGCTCGCAAGGAATACGCATCAAAAAGATTATTTGCCTACCCGGGGCTTGCCAGAACTTTGTGAGGCGATCTCATCTTCTTATGAAAAACTTTACGATAGTAAGTTGGACCCCGAATTGGTCTTAGTTGGACCAGGAAGTAAGGAGTTAATTTTTCAAACTCTCTACGCCTTAGAGGGACCGGTTTTTGTGCCCGCTCCTAGCTGGGTTAGCTACGGGCCCCAACTCAACTTGCGTGGAAAAGAAATGGTCCCTGTTATCACTCAGCGAGAGAATTCTTATAAGCTCTCGGGCAAAGATCTTGAAGACGCGGCTTATGAATTTGGCGATGAACAAAAAATTCTGATCTTGAATAACCCTAGCAATCCGTCAGGTTCTGTTTATACAGATAATGAACTCAAGGCCATCAGTGAAGTTTGTCGTCGAAGACGCATTCTCATCATTTCAGATGAAATTTATCGTCTTGTGGATTTTTCTGGTCGAAAAAGTAAAGGCTTTTTGGATTTTTATCCTGAAGGAACTATTGTCACGCAAGGCTTAAGTAAGTCTCACGCGGCCGGTGGATATCGTTTTGGCTACATTGCTTTTCCCCATTCAATGAAAACTGTCGTGAAGGCCTTAAGTGCAATGATCTCGGAAACTTTTAGTGCTGTAAGTTCACCGATTCAATACGCCGCTTTAGCCGCATATGAGTACTCCGATGAGCTCGGCCCTGTGATTGATATGTACACGCAAATCCATGAAATGTGCTCTTTGTATTTATACGAGTCATTTATTGATATGGGACTGTCTTGTCCTCGACCTGAAGGCGCATTTTACTTGTTTCCAGATTTTCAAAATTTTGAAGAGAAGCTTAAAGTTTTGGGCATAAACGGCAGCAAAGAATTAGCCGAGCATTTGTTAAAAAACTACTCCGTCGCCGTGTTGCCCGGTAGCGATTTTTATTATCCGGATGAGCTTTTTGCAGTTCGAGTTGCTGCTGTAGATATTGATGGACCTAAGGTTTATCAGGCTGCAATTGAAACTGGCGCAGAGAAGCTTGATTTAGATTTTGTGAGGAAAAACTGTCCACAGTTAGTCAAAGGTCAGGCGGCAATTAAAGGGTTTTTGTCGAATCTGGAATAGCTCAAACTTACAAAAACTTACATTTCTATGTAACGTTTTTCTGTCATTACATTAAATCAGTGACTTAGATCATTTTAAATTATTCTTATTTTTTGTAGAGACTTCATGGTCTTGCCTGTTTTTTGTGATTTAGGGTAGGTTCCGCATCACTAAAGTGAAAAAGGATGGTTCTATGTCAAAACTGACTCACAAATTTCTTACATCTATCGTCTTGGTTGGCCTTGCTTTATCTTGTGGTCCAAAGCCGCAAAAATCAAGTGAGAGTCAACTTAAGCTCGTCAACAGTGAACTATTCTCAACGAGAGCAGTCAATGTTAACACCTCCGTTTTTTTAGTGCGGCTTTCTGAGCCTGCATTGATGGAATCTGCTCAGGTAGAACCTGGAGGACAAGTCGTAGTTGACCCTAATGCTAAAAAATTAGTTGTAGAGCAACAAGCAAACTTTATAGAAGAGCTTAAAAAAATTGATGAGAGTATAGAAGTCATCTACAGCATGAAGCTCATTATGAACGCTTTAACTGTGGCAGCTCCTAAGGGTGCATTAGGGAAAATTAGTTCATTGCCTATGGTCAGTCAGGCTTCCGATCAACCTTTAAGTTTTGAGGCCCCTCCGGAAGTAGACCTTGAAGCATCAAAAGCCGCTTTAAACTCAGTCATCAAAGATTTACAGGACAGAAACTCTGCCACTTTTATTGGTGCAGACGTTGCACGTGAGCGCTACGATCTAAGAGGTCAAGGCCTAAAAATTGGTGTGATTGACACAGGCGTGGATTATACTCACGCGATGTTTGGTGGAGCTGCAACGACTGAAGCTTACGAGGCTATTGATCCTAATGCTCCAACTCCAGCTTTTCCAAACGCTAAAGTAACAGGTGGTATTGATCTTGTCGGTGAGCTTTATTCTCCAGGGTCAGTCATTAAAGAATCCATGGTTCCTAACCCAGATAAAAACCCTTTAGATAAAAAAGGGCATGGAACTCACGTTGCTGGGACAATAGCGGGGTTTGGTAACGGTAAGAACACATTTGATGGAGTCGCACCAGCTGCGGACATATACGCTATTAAAGTTTTTGGAGCAGGCGGGACGAGTGATTCCGTAGTGATCGCCGCTCTTGAATATGCGTTGGACCCAAACTCTGATTTGGATTTAAGTGACAAACTTGATGTTGTGAATCTCTCTCTTGGTGGCAACTTTGGTAAGCCTTCTATTAACTATAACGAAGCGGTTATGAATACCTTGCGGGCCGGCGTATCTGTTGTGGCATCGGCCGGTAACTCTGGCCCTGTTGCTTATATTGTTGGAGCTCCAAGTACCGCAACTGATGCTTTTTCAATTGGTGCTAGTATTGATGATAGTAGCTGGAACTGGAGATCAAACGGTGTGGCCTTCTCTTTACCAGAAGGAGAAGTCACGACATTGGCAGTAGAAGGTGCATTTACGAAACAACTCGATGAGCTCGAAGATATTGACCAAGAGCTAGTCTATGTCGGATTAGCCGATCAAGCTTTTTCAGAAGAGCTCAAGGCCAAGCTTAAAGGAAAAACTGCGCTTATCGATCGTGGTGGTATTGGTTTTGTTCAAAAAATTAAAGCAGTAGAAGACGCGGGTGCAGTTGCAGCTATCGTAGTAAACAATGCACCAGGTGAGCCGATTGTTATGGGTGGAGAGGGAAAAGCCGGGATTCCTGGTGTGATGATCTCTCAGGCTATAGGTGAGCAAGTCAAAGACGCCCTCACTTTAGGTGCAGTAAAGGCGACTCTTTCAAGGCAGATAAAGGTTGATAGAGTAGACCGCATTGACACTCTGACGGCCTTTTCTTCATGGGGACCCCGTTCTGAGGACGGTATGATTAAGCCTGAGATTGTAGCACCAGGTGAAATGATCCTCTCTGCTGCGGCAGGCTCAGGTGACAAAGGAGTGAAGCAAAACGGGACATCAATGTCTGGGCCACATATGGCCGGTGTTATGCTTCTTCTAAGACAACGTTACCCTAAGTTGACGGCCCTTGAGCACAAGGCCATTGCTATGGGGACAGCAAAAATTATTTCCGACAAAAAAGATGTCCGCTACCCAGTTGCCGCTCAAGGGGCCGGTCGCGTTGATATCGCAGGTGCTATTGAGGCCAAGGTTTTTAGCACGACTCCCGCTCTTTCATTAGGGCTGGTTAACATCAGCTCAACTAAAACGGTTCTAGAGCGAGTAACTTTAAATAACCTTTCAGAAGAAGATCTCGCACTAACTCTATCCGCTGAAACAGATGAGAAGTTAACATTTAATCAAGAAGGTATGACTGTTAGTATCCCTGCTGGTGGAAAGAAACAGGTCGCTTTGAGTTTTACAATCACGGCCTCAGATGATCAGCAGCGCGAAGACTTAAATGGTTATGTCTTTGTTAAAGATTCTGAGGGAGAGAACCTTATGCATATGCCTGTATTGGCCGTTGTGAAAAGGATCTCAGATATAAAAGCACAAGACTTTGCAGTTATGGCCGATGGCCCTGACTTGAGCGGAGCTCTTGTTAAAACTTCTTTAACAAATAATGGAAAAAACCCAGGTTTAGTTTTACCATTTAACCTTCTTGCTAAAGACAAAAGAAAGCCAGACTTCTCTGATGTTTCTCATATCCGATCAAGAGCTTGTGATCTCGAGTCCGTTGGGTACAGAACAATCAAAAAGATGGATAGTACAGGTCGAGAAAATGAAGTTCTCCAAGTTGCAGCAAAGGTTTTTGAGCCTTTGACTGATTGGCAGTCATGTATTCTCTCAGTTCTTATCGACTCAGATAAAGATGGTGAAACTGATCAAGAGCTAGTGGCAGTGACGAGTGAATATCTTCCAGGCATCAATCAAGTTTTGCCTTCTGATTTGTACACATTCTTGCTTGATTCAGAGAAAGCTCAAGAGATCAGAAGAACTTTTGAAGCAACTGCTCAAACTGGGTTCGGAGCACTTTTTGGAATGTTCCTAGAAGATTATAGAGCTGCTCTTCAAGGAGTGTCCGAGTTTAAAAGATATAACCACTCTACATTGGCCATTTTAGAAGTGGAGACATCTCTTCTAGAAAGAACTGAAGACGGTGATTTAAATGTGCGAGTTGCTGCAGTTTACGAAGATAGTGATGTTCCTCAATCTGATGACTTCTTAGTTGGTGCAGATAAGTGGCATAGCATTAAGCTGAACGCTCCAGAGCAAGGCTATCTTGATCTTCCTAATCTCGTGGAAGTAGCACCTGGACAAACAGAAGAATTGCTTGCGACAAAAGGTTTAGGTAATGAAGAGTTAATTCTCTATATGCCTTATAACCGCGACACGTTTGGTAGTCGTCAACAAGACTATCAGTCACAAGTTTTAAAATAGTAAAAAACTTCTAAAGGCCCCATTTCAGGGGCCTTTTTTTATCTCTTAATAGACTTCGGGTCTATAGCATCCTGTAGCCCATCGCCAATATAGTTAAAACTAATAACAGTTAACAAAATAAGGACACCTGGCAAGATGGCGAGGGTCGGAGCATGTTGTATCATCTCTTGGGCATTGTTCAGCATATTTCCCCAACTTGGTGTTGGGGGTTGTATGCCTAAACCTAAAAAACTGAGTGCCGCTTCAAATAAAATTGAATTTCCAATCCCAAGCGTTACCGCAACTAAAAGTGGTGCAATGACGTTTGGAACGATATGAGCGAGGATGATGTTTCGATCTTTTGCCCCCAAGATGCGGGCCGCTTGAATAAATTCTTGTTGCTTGAGGGACAAAATACTTCCACGCACCAGACGCGCCACTTGCATCCATGAAAACAAGCAAAGAATGAGAACCATCTTAATAATACTCTCGCTCTCATTACCTACAAGGAAGCCGAATGGTGTTTTGGTGAGGTCAATGGCAGAGACGACAATGAGAACGACCAAAAGTGGTAACGAGAGTAGGGCATCAGTGAAGCGCATGAGGACAGAGTCGGTAAATCCACCATAGTAGCCTGCTATGCTTCCAATAAATAAGCCTATGAAACCAGCAGCGACGGCCACCATAAGGCCTACAGTCAAGGAAACCCTTGTTCCGTAGACTAAACGGATAAAAACGTCTCTTCCAAGTGCGTCCGTTCCTAAAATATGAAAGCGGGTAAACTTTTGCGTGATATCTTTAAACTCTTCCATGCTTTCTACTTTAGGGAGATCATTTAAGATCTGATGGATTCCTGCCACTGAATACTGAGTGACCATTTCATGGAGGACATCGTCAGGGTGAACTTCGAAATCAAATAAATTTGCATCTCTTGTGACGGTCATCAGCTGGTCAGGTTGATTTTCTTTGATGAACTGATCAACTAATCTTTCTTTGTTAATGGTGGAGATATTAACAGTGCTGGCCACAGGTTTATAGCGAGCGAAAACATTTTGAGAGTCAGGGTAAAGGCCCGTGATTTTTGAAATCAGTGGTGCTCCTGCTGAAGTTAAGACAAAAAGCAAAATGATGAGTGCGCTGGCCACGGCCATTTTATGTTCCATGAACTGTTCAAGAACAATTTTCCACATCGGGCGAGGTTTGTTGAGGTCATCTTGTGAGTTCATATCTTTTCCTTACGAATATGTGATTCTTGGGTCGGCGACTCCATAAAGAATGTCTGCGACAAGGTTCATTATTAAAACCATGGACACTGAAATCATGAATGACACCATAGCGACATTGAAATCATTACTTTGAATTGATTCAAGGACGAGTTGGCCTACACCTTGGTAAGCGAATACC
>Ga0136604_1000309_pt1 | contig 25720 bp, 14 predicted proteins | sample AntRauFillE10628_FD_104928 | JGI IMG/M metagenome (GOLD analysis project Ga0136604, IMG submission 104928) | Saline lake microbial communities from Rauer Islands, Antarctica - Metagenome Filla E10 #628 | ecosystem: Environmental > Aquatic > Non-marine Saline and Alkaline > Saline | place...
AATAATTATGATGAAAGTAAGAAGTTTCAAGAGTGGCGTGGTCAAAATTACCAAGAGAAAACAGGTATGGACTGTGCTAAATGGTTAGTAGATTATTGTATGGACAATAAAAATAAATTGCCTGAAATATTTGTACACTCTGCAAACCCTGTTGGTGCCGATAATATAAAAGGGTTGTTAGATAACTATCTCAAGCATTGTAGTTAACACCGTATATATGTAATAAAACCATACAACAATGAACACAATTGAAATGTTTAATTGTAGTATAGAAAAAAACAAATCCTGAAATGTGGAGAGTTTAAATGCCACATAACGGGTTGTGTATTATTTGAAGCGGATAAATAAGCAGTTATTAAGGATTACTTAATAACTGAAATAAATAAAAACAGAAAATTATGAAAGTTAGATTTTGGAAAAAAAATGAGCGTATTAATGCCTAAAACACCATATTGGTTTAAAATGTTTTTAGCAAAACTATTTATTAGATGTTTAAAAGACTTAGAGGTTCAAAAACAGGAACACAAGGACTAAAAACATATTACGAAAGGTCTATTATTCCAGAGCAATTATGCAATGAAATTTTAGCGCAAACAAAAACTAAACTAAAAAAAGGATAGCTGAAGCCTTAACCAAGTAAGCAGTAAATTAAATACATAGTAAAAATGGAAGTAGCAAACGAAACAGTAGGAACAGCAAATGCATTAGTATCATTTGGAAAAGCTATTGAAGCCTTAAAACAAGGTAAACGAGTACAACGTAAAGGTTGGAACGGTAAAGGCTTATTTATTTTTGAGCAAGTACCAAGTTCTGTACCTGCCGAAATTGTGCCTAAAATGACTTCTTTACCACAATCTGTAAAAGATGAATTTAAAAGAAGATTTGAAGGTGCTGAAATGACTGATGGAAGTATTAAGTATCAAAATCAATTAGCAATAGTTTATCCTGACAATAACATTTATGGTTGGGTTGCATCTCCTTCTGATGTTTTAGAACAAGATTGGATTGTAATGGACTAAATTAAAAGTTAAAACATGGCCTTTAGTAAATTTGATATAGAAATTTCTGATGAAGGTACAATTTCAATAGGAGATTGGCAAAGTAGTGTAAGTTATAGATTGGGTAAAAAATCTGATGGTTATACAAAAGAAGAAGCTCTAAGAGATTTTATAAAATCTGCAAATTTTAAGGCTTTTGCTAAATCCAGATTTTACACTGTATATAAAACAAAACAAATAATTTAAATTATGAGAAGAACTGAAATACAAAAGAGGATTATACCTAGAAATTGGTTATTTGGAAGACTAAGTTATATTAACAATAACTTAAAAAGTACTGTTTTAGGTTCTAAAAGAAGTTTAACTCCAAGTGAAATTTATGAGCTTACAGACATATTTAAAAAGCTTAGTAAAATTATCGACAATAAAAAAGTATCTTCTGAACAATTAAAAGTAATAATTAAAAGAAAACAAAATGAAAAAAGCATTTAGGATATTAATAAGCATTATTTTGTTTTTACCTTCCATACCTTTTTTATACTTAGTCTACAGTGCATTTGGGTTATATTTTCTAATACCTATTTATGGATTATTTGGTTTCCCTTTTTATTGGTTATTAGATAATAAAGAAGGTATAGAAGAAAGTAAAGACTCTTTAGAACTCGGTTTAGAACTTATAAGCATTCCATTTTTATTTTGGTATTATTTTATTATAGGTAAAAACCCCTTTAAAGAATTACATTAACTATTAAACTTATATAAATTATGAAAAAAGCATTTAAAATATTAATTATTTTGGTATTATTTACTTCAGGTACAATACTATCTGAAAAGACCTATGCAGATGGGTGGAAAGAAGGATATAAAGAAGGTTGGTGCTACGAAGTACAATTCTGTATAGCACCTGTACCTCCAGTTTGTCCTGTTCCTAGAGTAGGAGAAAATAGTTACAAAGGAGGTTATAATAGAGGATTTACAAAAGGTAAATCTGACAACAAGTAGTTACTAATTATAGGGAGTAGAAATACTCTCTTATTAAAATTTTATTAAGATGGATAATAATAAAAAAAGAGAGTGGATTAATATTGCAACAGAACATTTAAATTTAAGATTTCCTATAGTTAAATTAGATATAATAAGTCCTTTTAATAATGCAAAAGAAGGTACAGTGTTATTACAAACCTTTGTGGCAAATAAAGATAGAACAAGAATTACTTTATTTAGGAAAATACATGTTACAAGATCAACAGATAATATTTTTGAAGTATTAAAACAATTAGAAATTAGGTTTGTAAAAGAAGGAAAACTTATAGAAGATAAATTTATTTTTTCTGAAGAACACTCTATTGCTGAACCTTATGAAATAAACAAAAAAGAAACTATGAAAAAACCATTTAAACTACCAAGAAAATAATGGATAAAAAAATTAAGGCAATAGACTCTGTAATTAATAAGATTACAGATTTAAGGTGGAAAATAGATTTATCTGTTCCAGAAGTGAAAGAAGCTGATAAAGCTCTTATGAAAATTCAAAATGATTTGACAAAGAAAAAACTTAAAATAATAAGCAAATGATAGCAAGTCAAAGACAAGAAGCAGTCTACAAAGAATGGACTGAAGGAAATTCAAATATGTTAATACAATCTGTTGCAGGAAGTGGTAAAACTACTACTTTAATGGGACTATTAGAAAGAAGTGAGTGGAGAACTTTATTTTTAGCTTTTAATAAATCTATTCAAACAGAGATTGAGACTATTATTGCAGAAAAAGGTCTTAATCATGCAAAAGCGTTAACTTTACATTCTTTAGGTTTAGCCTCTATAAGACAAAAGCACACTGTTGTTATAAATAATAATAAAAAGTGGAGTATTGTAAATGAGTTTAAAAAGTTTCATAAGTCTGATTTAAGAAGAATGTCTTTTAAAGAACAGTCTTATATTTTATTTACTTTAATTGACATGCTAGAAGTAAAAAGAATCTATGTTTGTGAAACTTTTGAAAGTGTTATAGCAAGTATGAGAGACATGGGTAAACCTGTAGATACTGAAAAGAACTCAGAGATAGAAGAGTACTTTGAAAGTTTCTATAATATTTACTGTGACATGACTCTACTAAAACCAGGTTCTAAGATAGAGATAGATTTTGTAGATATGATTTATCTCCCTGTAGTTGTTAAAGATATAGAAATTAACATTAGACCTTACTATTTGTTTGTGGATGAGTGTCAAGACCTAAACCTAGCTCAACATAAGTTTATCAACAAGCTTATTAGTCAAGGAGATGTAAATAGATGGGTAGCAGTAGGAGACTCTAATCAATCTATCTACGGATTTTCAGGTAGTTACAGTAAATCTTTTGATTTATTCAAAGAAAAAGAAAATGTAAAAACTTTTCCTTTAGATGTGTGTTACAGAAGTTCTAAAAAGATTGTAGATGAAGCTAATAAAGTTTATGACATCATGCAAAGCTTTAAAGAAGATGATGGAATTGTAGAAAATATAATTGATGTAGACAAGATAAAAGATTCTTCTATGGTAGTGTGTAGAAATACAGCTCCAATATTAAAGCTCTATTTTAATTTGCTAAGTAAAGAAAGAAAAGCGTACATAAAAGGCTCTGACATTCTAAACCCTACAATATCTTATCTAAAGAAATTTAAAGTTAAAAACTTAGATTTTATGTTGAGACAAACCAGAAAAGACTTATCTGAAGTGGCGGAGAAAAAAAATGATTCTCAAAGAATTAAATTTCATATATTAAATCAACACTTAGAAAACATTTCTATTCTGATTTTAAATATTAAACTAAATTCTAGCAAAGTCTCCGAGTTAATTGAAAAACTTCAAGAGTTATCAAAACAAGCTGAAGAACCTGAATCTATTGAACTTTCTACTATACACAAAAGTAAAGGAAGAGAAAATGATGTTGTATACATACTTAATGAGAATCTTATACCTAGTCCTTTTGCTTTTACTGAAGATCAATTAATTCAAGAGCAAAATTTGAAGTATGTAGCAAGAACTAGAGCTAAAAAAGAATTGTATTACTTAAATTTAAAATAATGAAAGAAAATCAATATTATCAATTATACTCTGCAATTAAAGAAAGTGGTTATTCTAATAATCCAGAATCAGATCCTATTAAACAAATTAGTAATGGTTCTTTTGAAATAGATTTAGATACTGTTCCTATGTATGAAAAAGCTGATACAGAAGAGTTAATTTTCAGAGCTGTGAAGATGTTTAGTCCTATAGGTTCTTCTTTGTATTCATTAGGTTACTTTTTTAGCAGAGAATCAAGAGGAGATGTAAACCAATTAGATGAAGCAGTAGAGAAAGTAAAAAAAGATGGAATTTCTTTTCCTATGACTAATGAAGAAAATGAAAATTTTTATTCTATGATTCTTACTCTTAAACCTTTAACTTACACTCAAAGAATAAAATATTGTGAAAAAGACCCTATCTATTTAGAAGCTCTTTGGCAGAAAGCTTTTTCGGGTAAAAGTGGTTCTGTAGAAGCAAAAGAAATCTTAGATAAAGAGCTTAAAAATGTCCCTACTAAAGGTTTAATAATCACAATAGGAATATTTAATATGGAAGCTTTAAAGCTTTTTAATTTAATTTCTAAGTTATCTATTTTCTCTTATATTTTATCTCAAGTATTAGATTCTGTTTCTTTATCTATTTTTATAAATGGAGTAAAACTCTGGATAAATAAAGATGTAGATAAAGTCTCTTCTCCTTCTAAGTCTTATTTTATAACTTTAAAAGAAGAATTTTATGAAAAATTAGAATACTTAAAGAATGGAGACATCTCTTTTACAGAGTTTTTAAACTCCCTTAAAACAGAAAATATCACATTATGGCAACAATAGAATTAAACTATGAAACATGAGAAGAGATGTTTCAAACAGAGACTACAAATGAAAGCTCTTTAAAAATATATGAAACTTGAATTAAACATAGATTATGAACCAATTAAATACTAAAAAATGAGTAAAGGAAAAAAAGTGAATCAAGAGAGAGTTACTGAAAGAATTATTTTAGCTATTACAGCTGTAGATAAGAACAAATTTACTACTCAAAAAGAAATACAAAATCACACAAAGTTACCTTTGTATTTTATTAAAATTCTTAAAGATATAGATATTATCAGAGAAGAAGCTGTCTATTTTGATACTTATATTCAACCAGAAAAATTAGATAAGAAAGCTCTTGAAGACCTGTCAAAAATCTATTTGGTCTGTTATAATTTTAAAAACAGAAAAATTGGAGAACAAAAAGTGTACGACAATGCTTGGAAAGAAGTTGAAAATATTTACAAAGAATCTTTATATAGAAACCGTCTTGTACAAATAGAAATACTTGAAAAAGAATGTAGACCAAAAGCAGTAGAGTCTTGTAAACTATCAGAAAAAGAGAGTAAAAAAGTTTCTTTTTGGCAGAAACTTAAAAACTTTTTAGGATTATGAGTAAAAAATTAGTTGTAACAGATTTTTCTGTGGGAGAGGTTCATATTTTTAATTATGATGTTAGAAACTCTGAAGAAGAAGAAGAAGTTTTAGATTTTTTAGACCAATATCACAACAATCAAGGAAGTGACTTTAATCTTTCTCAAATTAGTTGGATGATAGTTAACTTATTTTCAGAGGGAGAATTACCTATATATATTCATTAATATTTAAATTAAAACAAATGGACAAAATTAAAAGTTTTAAGGAGTACATAAACCTTGCTTCAAACACATTAGTAGAATTGCCTTTAGAAGAACACTTATTACACATGAATCTAGGTTTTAAAACAGAAAAAGGGGAGTTTTTAGATGTGTTTAAAAAACATTTAGCCTACGGAAAAGAAATAGATTGGGTAAATGTAGGAGAAGAGTTAGCTGATTATTGCTGGTATATAGCTGGAGTGTTTCATGCAATAGGCATTAAAGATGAAATACTTGACAATCTTGAAGAAGAGTTAGCAAAATCAAAAGGTAGATACGATGAAAGTACAGATGCAAAAAGAAGCTCTCCTGTAATTATTGCTTACAATTTTGCTGAAAAGTTTAAAGGAGATATTAATGATGTTATACATATTTCTGTGTATTGTGAATATGCAGATTTAGACTTTTGGCAGATTCTTACTAATAACATTGAAAAGTTAAAGGTAAGATTTCCAGAAAAGTTTAACCAGGATAAAGCTTTAAACAGAGATTTAGACTCTGAAAGAAAAAAACTAGAAAAGTAGATTTGTTAAGGTTGTAGAAAAGTATACTCTACAACCTTACTCTTCTTTTTTTTCTAAATCAAAGTCTTTTATTTTTTGATTTAAAATCGTGTTCAGTTCTTCTATTTCTTGTTGACTTTCTTTAGGGTCTCCCCCCTTTTTTAATACTCCTTCAACCCTTTTTTTAGATATTTCATTAGTAATATCTAAAAGCTCTTTAAATTTAGTAGAAGTTTTTTGATCCTTATCATACCCTTCTCTAGCAGAAAGAGGGGCTATCTTATCTATTAAATCATTTATGATTCCATCTATGGCATCTTTTTGTTTCATTGTGTAACTATCATAACTTTTCTCTTCTCCTCCTAAAATAGTCTCTATAAAAGCTTTTTTAGTGTCTTCATTTACATAATCTAAAATTCCCATATTGGTTTTTAAATCTATTTTAATGCTGTTCCTCTTACTCCTATCTTTTTTTAAGTCTGATTTATAGTCTGTAACTCCAAATTCTTCTACAAACGTATTTCTAACATAATATTCTTGTGCTAAACCTTCAAAACCTAACATCCAATTTCCTTCTCCTGCTTTATCTACATTTCTTATCATTGGTGGTAATAAAAATTTTCTAAGTCCTACAGCATATTTTTTATCTCCTTCATAGAGGTCTCCTGGTTTTTTTACAATTCCTTCATACTCTTCTTCAAATACTCCTTTAACCCCTTGATACCCTATTTTACCTACTTCAGAACCTAAAGAAAGAGACTTAGAGCTATCTGCTTCTCCTACAATTGTATATAACATAGATTGTGGATCTAAAGTCAAAAATATGTCTGCATGCATTTGTTGCATCATATTTACAGTAATATATTTTAACTTGTTTAAAAAAGCATTTTTTTGTCTTTTCTGATTTTGATACTCTCTGTAAGGATTATCAACTCCTCCTGCTTTTTTTAGTGTTTTAGGTTCATCTTCATCTTCTTCTGCTCCTAAACTTGATGCCACTAATACAACAAGTCCTGTGACCATACTTATAAAATTAAGAAGTTGTTGTTGTTGAACATTTTTTCTTAAAGCAGAGGCAGTCTTTTCTCCTACAGTGCCCCCAAATGTGTAGTCTAGTCCAATTTTTTCTGCTATGTCTAAATCTCCATTAGACACTCTATTATATATACCATTTAAAAAACTTATTAGTGGGATAAAAGACCCTACTGTAGCTGTATGTAAGAAAACTCTAAAAGACTTTTCTATGAATTGTGCTGTACTTTCTCCTGTTAAATTAGTATTTGTAATCCCCCTTTTAGACCCTTTTACCATTAAAGCTCCTGCCCCTAAAATTAAGGTTAGAGGACCTAAAATAGCAGGGATAGCTGTATAACTAATGGTAATTGCTGAAGACATTATTACAGAGTTGAGTAAAGCATTAGCACCAATAGCAGAGCCAAGTATCATAGAATCACTATTGTCAAACATTTCTCTTACATATCCAGTTTCTTTTTTGCCTGTCATAAAATTAGTTTCTTGACTGTGATAAGCAGAGTGTAAAATAGCAAATACCCAATTACTAAAAGTCATTGTAGCTCTACCTAAAGTTTCAGTTTTAGCTAGTATAGCTCCAGAGTCTGTATAATCTCCATTTCTTTTAGGTATAATGTCATACTTCAAGTTTACAGTCCAAAATGTAGCATCTTCAGAGGTAAAAGTTTCGTAGTTGTCTATCATTTCTTGAGCAGTAACTCCTTGAAAAGCATTTAAATACTCTGGTTTTAATCTAAACACTCCATCTCTTACTTCATGATAAGGGAATTTAGTGCCATCAAAAATAGGGTTTCCATCAGGCATTTTATAATTCATTGCTACAGCTAGTATTGTAGGAACTTGGTTATAGTACTCTGTAACTTCTGTAAGCTTCATAATATTCCAAGCAGATTTTTTTCTTAAATCTAGTTCAGGACCTTGAGAAACTCCTGTTCTTTCTGCTTTTTGAAATATGTCTGTACCATCTTGAATTACATTTAAAGTAGATATGAAAGAACCTGCAATATTGCTTTGTTCTGGTTGTTTTATTCCAAAAACTTCTTCTGCTTTATTCCTAGACATTCTTCTACTAAAAGAAGCAGCAGTATTAAACTGTTGACTAGTGTAATCTCCTCCTACAACTTCTCCTTTATCATTTAAATGTCCAGATTGAAGATAGTTTTGTTGACTAGATTGGGCTAAATTTTGTAAAGCAGCTTTAGGATTTAAACCTAATTTTATTTTTACAAAAGCTTTGATAAATACAGCATCAAATAAAGAACTTAAAATATAATCTTGACCTAATCTTCCTAACCTGTTTTCAATGTCTATAATTTCTTTTTCTAATTTTTCTATTCTTCTCTTATCTGTAAATTTTCCTTGTAATTGTCTAAGAATTACTAATCTTTCTGTACCTATTTCATAACTTTTTTTCTCTTCTGGACTTAGATTCTTAGTAAAAAAATCTCTTCCCATAAAAGATGTAATCATTTTTACACTATCTTTAGTATCAAATTTACCATTCTTAGCTATTTTACTAAAAAACAATTTAGTAAGATTTCCCCATTGTTTTGCATCTCTATCATTTCTAAGTACAGTTTTAACAAACATATCTCTTTTATCCTGTAAATTAGAAGCTTTGTTTCCTTGTTCTGAACTTCCATAATATTCATAGTTATCTGCTACAGGAGAAAGAACTTCTTTTTCTATTTTAAAAGCTTCTTCTCTTGCTTTTTGAATTGCAGACTGTTCTAGAAGCATTTTCATTAAAACAGGGAGATTTAAAGTTTGTTCATCATAGATTTTTCTTCTAGTAAATTGTTTTAGTTGACTAACAACTACTGCATCTGGATTAATTCCAAAGCTTTTTAATTCTTGCAAATCCTTAATTTCAAGTATATTAAATATGGCATCCCTTTTCATTGGGTCCATACTAGACAAGTTAAGAGTGTCTTTTAAATCAAGTTTTAGTTGGTCTCTACTAAAATTAGATAAAGCTTCTAAATCTACTTCCCAAAGATTATCTACTTTAGCTTTAAAAGACTTAACTCCTGGAACTCCTTGCACTTCATTTTCTTCATAAGTTTTATCAGAATTATCATAATCACTTATTTGATTTTTTATAAACTCAATACTTGCAGATACCCCAGAAGCTATAGTGTTTCTAGCTCTCTTAAACCAATTTTGATTCATGTGCTGATTCTGTATCTCTCTCTTTAAAAAGATTATACTCCTTTTGTTAAGAGTAGTAGTTCCACCTAAATTGTCATTTACAATGAATACAGCTTCTTCAAATATTTTCCAAGCGTTGTATAGTTCTTGGTCTTTCTCTATCTCCTTGAATTTATCATCAAAGAACCCAGTAGGATTTCCCTCTCCATTATACTCTTTAGGGATAAAGGTGTTGAAATCCATAAAATGATATAAGTATGCACTAGAATCTTTACTGTACATAACTTTATTTCCTTGTGTACTTACATTTTTTATGAAGTACACAGGGTCATATCTATTAAGAAGTTGATTTAAAGTTTTAATTTCTACATCATTTAATTCAGATAAATCTTGATAACCTCTTTTAGCTAGATAAGATTCAGTTATTTTATTTTTTTCATATTTAAATTCTTCTAAAAAGTTTATTTGTCTGTTAATTAAACTTTGGTATTCCTCTTCTCCTAGCTTAGCTTTAAGTTCTTGCGCATATTTTAAATTAGATTTATTAAATTGCCCTTGATACTCTGCATCATTCTTATACACCTGAACTATTTCAGGTAACAAAGTGAAATCTACAAAATCAGTATTGATTCTAAGCTGATTATACTTAGAGTTTAATATACTATTCACCTCTTTAAAATCTTTATTAGTGCTTGCAGCAAATAGTTTAGCTTTTGTGTTAAAAACTGTAGCTTTGATAAAATTTTTCCAATTAGAAGTGTATTTAGACACCAATTCTAAATCATTTTCTGTCTGCCTAGTAAAAGCATCCATCCAGTTTGTATTACCATTAAAAACATACCCTAAACCTTTCAGTTTACCTTGAATAGTTTCTAGTACATTATCTAAGCTTTGTCTCAGCCCTGCTATTTTTCTTATCTGCTTGTGTTGTTCTAATTCATACTCTAATCTTATAAGTCTGCCTATTACATCATCAGTAGTAAAATCTCTCCCAAAAGAACCTATGTATCTAGAAACAAAATCTGTATCTTTTACAGTTTTAAGTAAGTCTTTTTTAACTTGTTCAATATCCTGTCCTGGATAAATTGTATCAAGTTTTTTTTCGTATTTACTCATTAAACCTAAAAACAAGTCTGAAACAATTGTATTATATTTAGAAGTAAGTTCATCTACAATAGGACTGAACTCTTGCATCACTTCTTCTATGTCTTTGTGAGTAGCAGACTCTTCAAAGATATAACCATCATAATTAGTTTTACTCACAGACATATTTTTCTTTAGGATAGATAACATATCTCTAGCTAAGAAAATATTATCTAAGTCTACATTAGCAAAGATTTTTCTGATGTCTTTAATATCTTCTTTAAAACTCTCTCTAATATTTACAATAGGATCTGTAATAAAAGTAGTAGAGTCTAAATCTTGTTTTATTCTGTCTACAATCCCTTGAAGATACTTAATTTTAGGAGTGTATCTTCTTGAATTACCAGTAGAAGACCTTCTGTTATAAAGCTGAGAAATTTTCTTCTCTATAATCTCAATTTGAGCTTCTCTCTTTTTCTTGTATTTATCTATGTTTACAGGATTTACAGCTTGAGAGTTATTAGGAATTGGAATATCAGGCATTTCATCTTCCTGAGTGTCTTGGTCAAAATCTTTATAAGCATCTTCTGCCTTGTCATATCTTTTACCTTTATAACTCATTCTGGAAAAAGTAATAGGATTTCCTGATGCAAGAAGTCTCATAGAAGCTAGAGATAATTTAATGTTCTCTAATCCTTCTCTTTTTTCTATCTCATAATACATGTCTTCACTTATCTGATTAAGTAAAAACATTTTTTCTAAAGCTCTTCTTTTATACTGTCTATCAATAAAATCTTTATCTACTGAATTTAATTTCATATCAAATACAGATATGAATTTAGTCATTTCTATACTAGGACTAAGAACTATTCTTGGAGTGCCTTCATTAACTACTTTAGCCACTTCTCCAAAAGTCTTATTTTCTCCTAGGAATTTCTTATTTATTTCTTTTGCAATTCTATTTGCTTGACCATAAAGAGATTTTACTCTGTTTACTTTAGTAGAAGTTGGCACTAAATTTACTGAAAGAGAAGTCAAGTTTCCTTTTGAGTCATGACTCCCTGTGACATTCTTTCTAATGTAAAAAGAAAATTCATCTGTTATAGCAGCTTTTAGATACACCCTAGCTGTGTCATACAATTTCTTAGGTATACTTTCTTTAAAAAGTTTATACTGCCTATTAAGAGCTTCTATTACATTTTCTACTTTAGGTTCTAAACTTTTTCCTCTTATAAAAGAGTCAAAAGTAGGTGGGTCTATTTCATCTGGATATAACCTAGCAAAATCTATAAAATCTTCTAGAGAACTTAGAGAAGAAAAGCCATCCTCTTCCACGTAAATTTTGTGTAGATCTTCAATTTTACTATTAATTTTTCTATCTATAATTTCTTCTACAGTAGGGAATCTGTCTGTTCCATTCATATCTTGGAAGATGGAAACCCTGGCTGCTACAGACTTTTTATTTAAAACTGAAAAATTTTTAGCTAACTCCTTAAATTCTTTTGAACTTGTATTTACACAATTTGCCATTAATTACACTCTTTAAATTTATTTCTCTCTGCTGTAGTCATATCAGCCCAATCTTCATACTCTATTAAATCTTCTACAGATTGACCTGAATTAGTTTCTTCAAAGATATAACTATTTTCTGAACCTATGTCTACATTTTCATTTGGAATGAATCTATTGTAGTCCCATATATCTTTATATCTCGCATATTCAAGTTTAGCTTTAAAAATATCTTTCCAATTAGCTAACTTAATTCCGTCTTTTACCAAAGGGGGATTTTGATTAAATTTTTCGTAAGTAAAAAAGTCTATTACTTTACCTTCAATACCAGTAACAACTTCTTCTGTTTGGTTATTATTTTCCTGTTTTTTTAGTCTATAAGTTCCTACTGTTTTGCCATTATTGTCAATTATATCATATGATGTTATAATATTGTAACTACTCTCTGATGTTATATTTTTAAGTTTATACCCTTCAGGAACTATCAACCAAGTATCTGTAACATAATCATTACCATATATATCTCTAATTTTATAAGATTCAGGGTACACTTCTTTAAATATTCTCTCAGTTTCTTCTCTACTAAAAGGACTTACCCAATCAATATCGTGTAACAAGTTTTCATCAGGTCTTTGTATAGTACCTTGCTCACCCAATGAAGTAGAACCAGTTAAAATAAATCCTCTAATAGCTAGTTTATATATAATACTTTTTCCAAATTTATCAGATTCTAATGCTTCTTCTAATGATACTTGTTTAGTTTTTTTACCGAAAGCTCCTGGTTTATATAAAGATGCTGCAATTAATTTTTTGTTTTGCTGTAGTATATTATTAGATATTATACCTACATTTTTATTAATTAAATCTAAAGGTGTATTATTAAGTAAACTGAAAAAATCTTTAATTAATTGTTTTAATTTTTGTAATAATGATGCAGAATAATTTTCATTTAGTTTGTTTTGTAAATCTTCACTTATTAATCCCCCTATAATTTTAAAATATTCAGCTTTATCTAATTTTTTATAGTTATTAGTTTGAGAAAGTTCTTTTATAATATCAGAAACTAAAGGATTATATTGCATCATATACGCAATAAATTCTCCTGCAATAGGTGGTAAATCTTTTTTATCTTTAATATAAGCTATTTTTGATAAAATGTCAGCAAAACCTACTTCATCTATTCCTAAGTTCTTTTTTATACTCTCTATATCTTTTACTACAATACCAAATTGGCTTAAATAAGTTTCTAATATTTTATTTAAATCTTTACCTGCTTTTTCTACGAGACTTCCTTGAATTTCTACAGGAGTGTAAGCAAGAGTTTGATTTTTGTTATATTTTTCTATTTCTTTTCCTGTAATTTCAGATATATCTTTATTAAAAATAGCTTTAATTTTATTAGGATTAGTAGTCGTAAGATACTTAGTCATATCTTCCCCTTTAAAATTATAGACATAGCCTTCTTTAGATATAGAATAACCACTTCTTTTATACTTAGTTGCTACATCTTTAGGGACTAAAGAAATTACATCTATACCTTGTTTAACTAGTTTTGGTAATGTTTCAGATAATAATGTTTTTGAGTTAGGAGAACTATTTACTCTTGATAAAAACACAGCATTTTCAGTATTGTATTGTCCAAATATATAAGTATCTCCATCTTTTATGACTTGATATGTATTTAATAAAATTTTAAAAGATTTATAAGGAATCTCTTTCCCTTCTCTGGCAATCCCCATTAAAGAAACATAATTATCATAGATACTTCGTATTTCTTTTTCTGAAATATCAGGCATTGCTGTAAATAAAGTAGAACTTACAATTACAGGTTCATCTTTATTTTCAGAATATATTTTTTTATTAGATTTAATATTTAGAATATTAATTAAATCTTTTATATTAATTTTTACAGTTTTTAATCTACTGTCAATAGTATCACTAAAGCCTATTGAAGAATTTTCTGTTACTAAGAGCTGTCCGTATTCTCTCTTAAAGTCTTTAAGAAAATTTTCTGGAAACTCTATAGAGTTAATTCCATTTTCTTGTAGTGCTTTCAATGCTCCTATAGCAATAAAAAATCTATTATCTACAATAACTTTAGATTTAGGAGCAGAAGCTACATCAGAACTTAGAAACTTATCCCATAGAATAAATCCATTTGGATTAGGATTATAAATAGCACTACTTTCTAAATCTCTTCTTTGGAAATCTAAAACAGCACTTACTTTTCCAAAAATACCTTTACCTTTATTGTCCACAGCTAAAGAAAATTCTGTATCGCTTTTTTTCTTTACATATAAATCTATATCTTTTAATTCAATTTTTTCAAAAGGTATTTTACCAACCTTAAAGATTTTTTCTTTTAATTTAGTAGAAAACCCATTTGCAATACTTTTAGGTAAATTATCTACATCTATCATTTCATCTGATTGATTATCTACAAAATCTTTGAAACCTTCTATCTTATATTCAAACTCTTTTCTTTTAAAAATAATTCCTGTATTCATTCCTGAATCTTCTTCCTTACTCTCTTCTTTTTTTATGTCAATCATCTCATCTTGAGAGTCTAACTTATCTAAAGCTGTATATTGCTCTGACATAGTTTCAAACATATTATTTATGACAGCTTTTGCTAAAGTACCTTCTTTTATGTCTGGAAATAAGTTCTGAACTGCTTCAATAAAGAACTCTTTAATTCTATCTAAGAGAGTATCAGTAGTGTTTTTATACTTAGTATTTTTAAGAATGTCAAAATAAGTCTTGTCATTCATAAGAGTAGACATCATTTCAGCAGGATTAATTACTGAATATAAAAGTCCAACAACTTTATATAACTCTTCTTGATTTTTGTCTGGAAATAGATTTTTAAGTTCTGTAGTTACATTCACACTTCTGTTACCAAGCATATTTTTTACAGCTTGAACATCTTCAGTGCTAACATCATAATTGTCTAGTATATAACTTTCTACAGCCTTTTTACTTTCATTGTGTAAAACTATCATGTCTGTAACAAAACTAGGCACATTTTTAATTTCTGGTTTAAGAATATACTCTCTATTAACTACATCAAAATACTCTCTAATTTTTCTTGTAGTAGTGGTGTGAATAGTTTCATGTAATAAAGTATCTAAAACATAGCTAGGATTTATAGCAGCTTTCTTTAAAAATACTAAAGGATTTATTTTTACATCTCCTGCTGCACTTGTAGACATAAAGCCTACACTCTCTGTAAATACAACTTTACCATCTTGAACGTACTTTATAAGCTGTTCAACAAAATTAGCTTTGTCTACATCTTCATCTATTAAAAATGGCATTATAGACTCTAACACTTCTTTTACTGAAACTCCTTGCTCTATACTTTCATACAAGTTTTTTAGAGATTCAGGGATTAAATCTAAAGAATTTGTATAGTTTTCTTCGGTATCAGCTCTTACATCTAAAACTTCACCGTTAGGGTTATACTGAGAAATTCTTTTAGTAGACATTGTAGGAACTCTTTTATAATTAGGTCCTCCATTTATTAATTCAAACAATTGTATGTTACGTTTTGTGTCTTTTACCTGATAAAATCTAGGCATTTTTTCTCCTATTTTAAATCTAGCTACTAAAATTCTTCCATCATTACTTACAATTTTATTTGTAGGAATTTTCTGAGCAGAAGCAGGATTATTCTGAAAATATTGTTTAGGAAATCTTTTCAATAGTTCATTAAAGAAAGTAGCATCTATTTTCTTTTTGTCTAATTCTTGAAAAGCATCTGATACACTTTTATTGTCTCTACCAAAATAGCTTAATAATTCAACAGGAATAAACTTCATAAACTGATTAGCTTCTTGTATTCCTCCTTCTAAGAAAGCATATCTTATCAGATCTTCAGCTAATTCTTTAGTGCTATAGGGTAGCTCATCTTTAGGGGGTAAAGGGAGGTCATTAATAACTAAAGCAGGAAGAGCTTCATACAACTCTCTTTCATCAATATTCTCTGAATTAGCATTTTCATAAACTATTCTAAAAACTTCTTCTTCATTTTTACCTACTATGTATTTTAATTTTTTACCTACTAAAGCATTGTCTAATAGTGCAGAAACTCCTTTTGCATATTTTTTATTTTTCCCTTTTAAAACAGTCTTAATGTATGTAGACAAAGAAGTGTTTTCTGGTGTATCTACCATTAACTCTCTTCTAACTTGATTAGGATTTCTAGAAATAATGTTATTTTCAACTCTAGAGAAAATGTACTTCTTCATTTCTCTAAAAATTTCTTCATACTTTTCATCACTTCTATATTCTTCTGGAACATTCATTATTGAAAGAACATAATCCAATTGACTAGCTACAGCTTCATTAGAGAAAGGAAATAAACCAGAGAATAATTTTTCATAAGCTAATATACCTCCAATAGCTATCTTACCTTGTGGAGTTGTAGGCATAACTCCTACTGGAATTACTATACCAGCAATTTCTTTTAGAAAACTAAAAGCTCCTGGAGTACCATATTCTACTTCTTCTCCAAATAGAGGAATCATCCTTTCATCACTTAAAGCTCTAACAAGTTTATTTCTCTTCACTCTTACTCCAACAGCAGACTTACCTAATTCATTACTATTTAAAGAAGAGATTTTACCTATGTAGCCTCTACCTTCTCTTAGTAGTTCAAAGTAAGTTTTAAGAGCTTCTCCTTGTATTTCTTGAGTAGTGTTTCCAGAAGCTATTCCATCTACCATACTATTTCCTGTAAGCTCAGAAGAACCTAGAGGAAGAGGATTAAGATATTTTTTATCCCCTCTTTTGAAAAAAGCAGGACCTATATCAGTACCTTCAATATTTACAAAAACTAAATCAAATCCATTTTCTTTTAGTATCTCATTAATTAAATCTTTTTCTTTTATGGAATCTCCTAGTAAACCTCTAGACTCTTTTAGTCTTTTATTAAATTCTTTTACAATAGGTTGAGATAAAAGTTGGTACATAATAGAGTTACCATTTTCATCTTTACCAAAACCTCTTAAAGAGCCATGAGCATCTGCTGTAATACTAATTTCATCTACACCTACTCTACCTAGAATTTGTTCTTTTTCATTGTCTGTAGATGTGTTTTGCTTTTCTGCTAGCATATCTGCTGTACTGTAATGTACAACTCTCTTTTTAGGGTTTATAGTATTTCCATCACCTACATAAATAGAAACGTAGTCATCAACAATAAGCTCTTCTATATCCCTTTCAGTTTTTATAGTATTTACAGCACCTAGAAAAGTAGAAGTGTAGTTACCAATAGTAAACTCTCCTATATACATTCCAGCTCTTCCATAAGCCTGTTGCAACTGAGATGCAAAAGTAATGGCTACAGAGTACACTCCAATAGCACCTTTACCTACTGCTCCTAAGTCCATTTTATCTTTTTGATAGTCATGGCTAAGTAAAGTAAATAAAGACTCCTGCTCTTCTAAAGCTGCTATCTGAGCTTCATCTGACATAGATTTACCAGTTTTAACCTTATGTTTAGCTGCTATTTTAGCTAATAGTTTTGCTTCATTTCCTTCATTGTTTAGTTCTTCAATCTTAGCTGCTTGAGAACCTGCATAACTCATAGAAAGAATTTTATTAAATTTCTTCTGTATTTCTGTAGAAGGAGATTTTGCTACAGCTAAGTGAGTTCTAATAAAATCATTTTCAGCTATTTTAGTCTCAATTTTTTTTGCTACTTTTTTAGAGAATCTTTTCTTCTGAGTGTTCTTAATAAATTCATCTATTGGAGCTTTTCTAGCACTAAAGTCTTCAATGAGTTGTTTTAGTACTTTATCATATTGTTTAGGGTCCAGATTTATCTGTGCTATTAATTCATCTTTAATTATTTGAGAATCTTGTATGTAATCTTCTCCAAATAGTTCTCCTAATCCTTTATGAAGTTTTTCAATTTTCTCTTTTCTGTCTTCAGTAGTGTCTTTTTCAAAAGCTATAATTCTAGCTAATTTGTAGATTAAAGGTCTCTTTCTTTTTGGAATATTATAGCCTGTAAATCTAACATCTCTTTCAGAAATAGTGTGAGAAAGATTTGTTTGGTCAAATATGAAGTTCTCTATGTATGGATCAATAGAGTAGTCTTCATATTTTAAATCTTGTAAAGCTTCTCTGTATGCATCATTTATTGCTTGAATGTTTTCATCTGTATCTAAATAATGATTTAACATATAAGCAGTTTCTTTATCTACATCAAAGTCAAGACCTTTCTGCTTAGTAAAGTTTTTAGGTACAACCATTTGATCTCCTGCTGTACTTGGTAATATTCCTACAATTTCAATACTAGAAGAAGATACATGTCCAGAAGTAGGAGTTCTAAAGCTAAACATATTAAACAGTTCAGAATCAATAGCACCCTCTTTTAATCTTAAAATACCTTGTTCATCTCTAAAAATATATCTACCTTCTTTAGTTACTTTATTATATTGCTCAAATAAATCAATTAAATTACCTTCTGAATCTTTAAATTTAGATTCAATCATAATTTGAGCTGACTTCATTTCTCCATTATCATCAGTAGTACCTTTAAGTTCTACCCCATTCCAACCATCAAGATAAATAATGTCATTCTTATCTGAATCAGACAAGTCATTAAACTCTTTTTTAAATTTAGTCCCATTCTCAGATGCAGCAACAAACCCATTTCCAGGGAGTTTAAATTGCATTATTCTGTTTGTGATAATAGAATTTAATAAAGACTCAAATCTATTACTATCAGAAGATAACCATAAAGGAATCTCAAACTCTCCTTGTTTGTTTAACTTTAATCCTGCAACAGATTTTAAGTCATATCCTCTTGTCTCAGCTTCTTTTTTAAGTAAATCAGAAAGATTTCTTTTAAATATCCTATCATTAAAAGCAGGATTGTCTCCTCCTTGACCATCTAAGAATCCAAGTTCTTCTAATAAACTATTATAACTGTTATCATAAATAATAGAAAAGCTTTCATTAAAGTTCTTTTTCAACTCTTCTGCACTAATCATTTTACCTTTATAAGGAAAAACATCTCCTTCTACATCAAGGACTCCATCTCCTAACAATAATTTAAAGATTTGAGTACCCATAGATACTTTATCTTGTTTTGCCTTAGAAGACTTGTGAGGGACATCTTGTTGTATTTTAAAGTTACTTCTGTCCAGTGTCATAGTTACACCAGAGTTTTCTAAATTGATTAAAGCTAGACTCTCAGGGTCTCTTATATCTACAGTGTTTACAGAAGCACCAATTTTATTTGCTGTCTGATAAGAAGCTCTTACAAAGTTCCCTTTTTCTTCTAGCTTTTCCATTTGAACTCTAAGATTGTCTAACTCTGTACCTTTAGTTAATTCAGGAAGTAAAGGAATAGAAGAGGATTTAATATACACTACTCTTCTTACTCCTTGCTCTACATCATTATGTATACCAGTGTAAACAGGTTTTACAGGTTGTAATACAATCTTTTTCTCTTCTTTAGTTAGACTATTAAAACCTCCTGTTTCATAAGCTGTTTTTAAATTATTATACTCATCTTCTGAAAGTTTTCCAGATAAATACATTACATTTAAGTGCTCTCCCACAGTTGTGTACTCTTGAGCATCAGCACTTTCTAATTGTAAATATCCCGCAATTTCAGGAGCAATTTTTTCAAAGGCATTATAGTTTTCTTTACTAGGTTCTTCTATATAAGTTCTTAATAAACTTTGAAGCTTTTCTTCTTTATCTGGATGAAAAAGTTTTATTAAATAACTCATGTTTTCTGAAATGTCCACAGGGTCTTCTAAAAAGATTTGCTCATATTTTTGTGTACTGCTTGCTATTTTTCTTCCTGGAGCAATAAGTAAAGCAAGTCTTTTACCTATATTAACTCCAGTCTCTTTACTCATGGCTACATACTCTTTAGTAGATAACTGATAGATATTCTTACCTTCAGGAAACTTATGTTTATGATATAAAGCCAAATCTGATATAAATAACTTATTCATTTCAGACTTAAATATCATATCATTAAATACAAAGTCATACAAAGCTATTTTCATAACTTCTGGATTACTTGCATTAGGCTTTTTTAAGTGTTCTTGAATGTACTTATCATCAATCATGGAGTTACCTTTTTCCTTAACTCCAAACTTCTGCATAATCTCAATCTTATTTTCTACTTCATTGTCTACTATTTTAGATAATAAAGCTTTAACAGGCTCTTCAATTTTTTCTAGTACTGCATTTTCATCTATTCCTCCTAGAGGGTTGTCTTTAGCTACATTGTATAAATACTCTACTAGATTAACTCCATCAATTTGTAAAGAGTTCAATCCTGGTATATCTATAAATAAAGTAGAAGCTTTATCATAAGATTTAATAGTGCTTCCTGTAGTTCTTTGATGCATATCAAGTATTTTTAAAACCTGATTAGAAACTATTCTATCAAACATTACACTTAATAGTTTATCAGAAAGTCCTGTTACAAGTCCTGACTTGGTGTCCATAGAAAAGTGCTCTTCTAAATCAGATAAAATATCATAAATAACAGTACCAGAAGACAATGCAGTAGATTTATCAGACATAGTTTGATTCATCATCTGCCCCATTCTTACTTTTATTCCATCTATTTCTTTTTTCTTAGAAAAAGTAGAAGTCTTTCTGTCTTGAAAAAAACCTAAAGCTGTCATAAGAGTTTCACTAGCGTCTAACTCATTGTATTTTTTTTCTCCTGTTGTTCTTTTATTTCTATCTTTTAAAGCAGTTAAAGACATGTGGTTTACTCCATAATAATCTCTGAACTCAGGATTCTCTACTAAAGCTTGTAGTATTAAAGAATTTCCTGAATATGGAAATTGAGTTATCTCATCAATGTATTTATTATCTCCATTAGCACTCTCTAATATTTTACTTACTTCATCTGTAATAAATTTAGGTGGTACTAATGTAGAAATAGTTTTACCAGAGTCTCTAAAAACTGTAGAAATTAATTCGGGATTATACTCTGCTTCTAATTGAGCTAAACCTGAGCTTAACCCTGAAATATCATCAAAAATATTAGTTCCAATAGAGCTGTAATCTTCTGGATTTTTTATTCCTTTTTTTAGAAACTCATTAATTTTAGTGAATAAACTTAAATCTTTTTCTCCTTTTTTAGTGCTATCAAACATCTGTCTAAGGTTGTAAGACTTAGTTCCTGAAGTTACACCTACATTTAGGATAGATTCCCAAGCTTTATCATGCATCTCTATTCCTAAATCTTCCAAGAATTTTCTTAATTGTCCTTGACCTACCTCATCAAAATCCATTGGAAAGTCTGCAAATCTTTTTAATAAGCTTTGAGCATGTACACTATTAAAGTTTCCTAGTTCATCATAAAGTTTTGTGGTGAGCACATTGTCTTTCCATATATCTACTACAGCTCTTTTAGTGGTAGAAGAGTTAGTATCATAAACTTTTAAGCTAGTTTTTCCATTGTAATCTACATCAAACATTAAGAACCTAGAGGTAAGAGAATGCATAGTAGTGTTGACTACAAACTGATTCTTTAATTGACCATCAGAGTTTTTAAGTCTCTTTATAATCTCATTTAAACTAGGGTTATCTGTAGCTTCTAGTTTAGTTATTAAATAATCAAAGTCTGCTTTAGGGTCTACTCCAATAGACAAAGCTTTAAGTACTAAATTATAAGCATCATCTAATGAAAGATAATTAGGTACACCACCATAACCATAGCTGATTTCTCCTTTAGAGTTATACTGAGGAATACCTGATAATAAAGTTTTTAGTTTACCAGTTGCTCTTGATTTTACAGTCTCTTCTACAGACTCCTTACTGTAATTCTTCTCAATTTCTTCTGTTTCTGAAGAGCTGTCATAATCACTAGTGTCTATATCAGTTTCTGAAACACTTTTTTCTAAAGCCACTTTAAAAAATTCTTCAAAACTGTCTACAGAAGCTTTAAAATAAGCTAAGTTCTGTTGTAAAGCTTTAATTGTGGCTAAATTCCTTTTAGTTGGGTTTTCTAATTGTTGTAAAGCTTCAAGATTTGCTTCAATTTTTTTAATTATAGGAGCAGAATGAAGTTGTACTCTTCTTTTTGCAACAGCTCTAATAATTTTTATACTCCTATTTGAAAGCTTATCTCTAAAATCTGATTTTCTAGTTAATGTGTTTTGAATTAAAGAAATAAAAGATCTGGCTTTAGCATAAGGAACTTCTGCAATAGTACCTTGAAACGTATCTTCAAGTTCTCCTATAGTGATCATTTCATCTTCTTCTAAGTAAGAATCAATATCAGTCTTTAAAAAATCTTCTACAAATTGTTCTATCTCTAAAACTTCTGTTCTTTCTTCTTTTTCTTCTTTCTGTAATTCTTCTGTTTTAGGAGCTTTATCTTTAACTTCTATATATTGACCTTCTTCATTAGCAACATAAGTTATACCTGAAATGTAATCTGTAAAAACATCTCCTTGTGGTGCTGTACTTTGAGAAGAGAAATTTTCTTGTAATTCAGCTAAATGCTGTTCTTCAGTTTTTTTTTCTGGTTTTACTTCTGGTTTAACTTTTTCTGTTTCAGTGGGGGTTACTTCTTCATTTACAGTACTTTCACTTCCATCTTCTATTTCAATTATAGTTTGAATAACAGGAGAGTATACTGAAGCCTCATTTCCTGTACTCATATCAAAAGCTTTTAAAGAAGTTTGAAAAGTGGTCATTAAATAGTCTTTATATGTTTGACCTGTATCTTGTACTCCTGTATCTGATATGTGAGCTACTTTAGTGTTTTGCTGTAAGTCAACAGCTCTAGTTGTTTGAGCTAAATGTTCATTTAAAAACTCTTTTCTTTTTATAGAATTAGTAATAGACATAGCTTCTTCAAGAATCATAGCTACAGGTAGATAGTTTGTTCCTCTGTTATTTTTATACTCTGCATCTACTTTACTAACAGCTTGTAATTGAGCCTCTTCTGAATTTAATCCTTTTTTTATCAGTGCTTCATATTCATCATTTATTTTTTTTCTTTTTAGTTCTGTGTCGACTTTTTTAACCCCTTTTGGCGTTATCTTAAAGAACATAGAAAAATAGTTTATAAACCCATCATTAGTAGATAAGGTTTTATTATACTTTCTTCCTAAAGTGTTATTCTGTTTTCTGGCAGACTCTGTACTGTATTTAAACTCTTTAGAAATCTTATTCCTAGCTTTTTTATTTAAAGCTGTATGCATACCAAAAGCTCTTAATACTGACTCTATTTCTGAGTCTGTATTAGGATTGTGAGCAAATTGTCTATGTAATTTTACTGCTTGATAAGTTTTAACTTTAACTCCTTTATCATTTATCCTAGAACCTACTCTAAACAAAGCAAAAGTGTGTCCTGTTACACCTTCAAAAGTTGAATCTTTCTTATTAGTAAGCTCCCACTCTCCAGTTTTTAATTTAGGATGATTATTTATAAAATTTTCTCTACCATTTTGAGTTGTAACATGTAAATCAGCTTGAGGGTTAGCTTGTATTAAAGGTATTAAATCACTTTCTTCTGTTGGGATAAAGTTTAATACATTTTTATCTTGAAGTTTATTAACTTTTAATTTCCTCAAAGGGTTTTTACCTTGAAGAATTTTAGCTCTTAACTCTCCATTCCTTTTCTTAGCTTGATTAATATGATATGCCCATGAAACATTATTCATTGCATCTCTAGGATGAATATAACTATCTCCTTCATTTTCAAAAGGTGCAGAAACAGAATAGCCATTAAACCAGTCTTGGTCATGTATAAAAGAAACTTTTTTACCATCCATTGTAGCGTAAATAGGCACTTTATCAAAAAACTCTTGAGTATTTCTAAAGTTAGGGTCTTTACTTTCTTTTTCTTTTACCCAATTTTTAAAGCTAATGTATTCAGGGTTTCCTGCTTCATCTTTAACTTCTGTAGCTACAGGTATTCTATCCCAACTGTCTTCAGAAGCTATCTCTACTCCAACCTCAAAAGAATTAGGGGTATCAGGATGTAATAAAGGTCTAGGATCTACTCTATCCCATCTACCATCTATATCAGGTAATTGTAAATTAAAGTAGTCTGTAGTTCTTGTGATTACTACCCCTTTCTCTAAAAACCTTTTAAAAGCAAGACCTAAGAAACCAAGTCTAGGAATCATCCCAGATTTTTGTTCTCCCACCATTTGAGGTTGCTCTTCTAGTCCTAGAGTATTTTCTCGTATTTGTCTAGCTTTAAATTCAGAAGTAGTTTCTTTCTTAGCTGTTTGAGTTCCTAAAGGTACATGACTATAAGTTTGTGCTTTTAAGTTTACATGTTCTTGTTTAGGATTTTGCACTCCTTTATTAAAGATTTTCTTTAATCTATTCTCAAGCATCTTAATCTCTCCTTGTCTGAATGCAGGAGATTTACTTTTAGCTTTTGTGTGAATCTCTTCATAAGCTTGCTGTAAAGATGCAAAAGTGAACATATTTAAAAGCTCTCCAGGGTTTTCTTCATTAACTACCATCATGTTAAAAACATCCTCAAGAGTGATAGAAGTCTTCTCTCCTTTTGCTCTAAAATATGCAGCAATTACTTTAATATCTTTTTTAAACTTTTCTACTACAGGATTGGAGTCTCTAGGAATATCCCCTAAATCTATCATTTCATCAGATTCTGTATCAAAAGGCATCCCTTTTAAAGGATCATCTTCTACTGCTTCATTTTTGTTTTCAAAAATAAAACTATTAACCGCATCATCAAGTTCACTCTGCTTTTTATTTGTTACCTGTTGTGTTGGTTTAGATAGAGTTTTTTGAGCTAACTTTAAACCTTCAAGAAATGCCTGGTCAATTAACTGATTTGTATTATGTGTAAAATTTTCATACTTCATCAATACCTTAGCAGCTTCTGAATTAGGATTTTGTTTAAAAGACTCAACTACAAGTTGCTTCATTAAACCTAAGCTATCTGCTGCTTTCATTTCTGCAACAGTTCCTTTTCCTCTTATTTTACTCCCATATCCACCAATTCTTTCATACTTACCATAAGTAGCTTGGTCAAAAGTACCAGACTTATTAGATTGATAAGCATGTTCTACACTACCATATTCTCTCCCTTTCCATGTAAATTTTCTCTCGGCTAAATTAGATAGAATTCTTTCAGGGTGATTTTTAGGTTTACTTGAGTTTTTACCTCCCCAGTATACATTAATAGTTCCTTTCTTTTCAACTTCACTAGTTTGTTGTGTTGGTTTTGGATTTAAAGCATCTCTTTGAGCTTGGTATTTAGTTTTAATTTGATTTATTTCTTTATTTAATTCATTCAATCTTTTTTTAAGTTGAGATAATTCTGTAGCACTATTAGAAGAAGCGGATTTTCCAACTCTTTGCATTGAACCGCTTAATGCATCCACACTAGAGTTTTCTACCAATGTTTCTAAAGATTCATAAACAATGTCATAAGCAGAAACATTTAATCCTAATAGCTTAACTATGTAACTAACTATTTTATCAAAAAAAGATTCATTCCCTTTGAATTTTTTAGCTTTCAATTTATTAACAAACTCTTCATTTACCAATTCTGCTAATAGTTCATCTATATTTGTTACTCCATATTCCTCTTTTAAATTTTCATCTTTTTGAAGTTCTTTTAATAATTCTTGTAGATTTTCTACTGTTTTTATTTGCTTTTTAGATAAAAGTTTTAAATTTTCAACATCTCTTTGTACATTATTCTCATGCTCTTGTTTAGCTTCTTTAGAGGTAAACATCATT